>Ga0209281_1000095_pt1 | contig 238108 bp, 225 predicted proteins | sample MedtruBG_FD_187514 | JGI IMG/M metagenome (GOLD analysis project Ga0209281, IMG submission 187514) | Root nodule microbial communities of legume samples collected from California, USA - Medicago truncatula BG (SPAdes) (version 2) | ecosystem: Host-associated > Plants > Roots > Nodule | place...
ACCCAGGACTGGGAGATAAAACGGAGGTTTACCGCTTGCGGCGATTTATTTGGCCGGGAGTCCGGGGTCTCGGGGAAGTGACGGTGACTTCCCCGAGTCGTTCACCGCTTCGGTGATGACAGATAAAGCAGGACTGGAAGTGAACGGGACCTTAGCCGATCCTACATAACCAAGTTTGTGACTAAGAGACCGCCCCTTAGGGTGAGGGTAAAAAAGCTACACCCACTCCTTCACCGGCAGGAAATCACGATACAGGGCAGCCTCCGGGCTGCCTTCTTCCGGCTGGTAGTCATACTCCCAGCGCACCAGCGGCGGCATCGACATTAAAATCGATTCTGTTCTCCCGCCGGTTTGCAGGCCAAACAGCGTGCCGCGATCCCACACCAGGTTAAATTCTACATAGCGCCCACGGCGGTAAAGCTGGAAGTCGCGCTCGCGCTCGCCAAACGACGTCTCTTTGCGGCGTTCAACAATCGGCAGATAAGCGTCCAGATACCCTTGCCCCACGGCCTGAATAAAACGGAAGCCATAGTCGAAGCCTGGCTTATTCAGATCGTCGAAGAACAGCCCGCCAATGCCGCGCTGCTCGTTGCGATGTTTGATGAAGAAGTAGTCATCACACCACTTTTTATAGCGCGGGAAAACGTCTTCGCCAAACGGCTGACACAGGTCACGTGCCGTGCGGTGCCAGTGAACCGCATCTTCTTCAAAGCCGTAATAAGGCGTCAGGTCGAAGCCGCCGCCGAACCACCACACGGGCTCGGCCCCCGGCTTTTCAGCAATAAAGAAGCGCACGTTGGCGTGGCTGGTTGGCACATACGGGTTGTTCGGGTGCACCACCAGAGAAACGCCCATGGCCTGAAAACTTCTTCCCGCCAGCTCCGGGCGGTGAGCCGTGGCTGACGCAGGCATGGCATCGCCATGCACGTGGGAGAAGTTTACGCCAGCCTGTTCAAACACCGCGCCGCCGCGCAGAACACGGCTTCGCCCGCCGCCGCCGCCTTCGCGCTGCCAGTTATCCTCCTGGAAGGCGGAGCCATCAAGGGCGGAAAGCTGTTGGCAGATGGTGTCCTGCAGGGAAAGCAGGAACTGTTTTACGGCGTGGATATCGGGCTGAGTCATAAAAATTAACGCTTCTTACCGTGGACTTTGTGGTTATCAAACCAGTTGAAATAGCTCATCACGCCGGAGGCAATGGCTGTGGCAATTTTCTGGCGGAAGGCCGTGGTGCCGAGCAGCTTTTCCTCGCCGGGGTTGGTGATGAACGAGGTTTCCACCAGCACCGAAGGAATAGACGGAGACTTCAACACCACGAAGGCGGCCTGCTCGGTGCTGCGGCTGTGCAGCTTATGCACCGGCTTAATCTGCTTCAGAATGTGTGAGCCGAGCGTGAGGCTGTTTTTAATGGTGTCGGTCTGGACCAAATCAAACAGAACCTGCTGCAGGTAGTGATCTTTGTCTTTCACTTTGCTGCCCGCCACGTCATCCGCGGCGTTCTCTTTGTCGGAAAGATATTTTGCCATGGCGCTACTTGCGCCTCGGTTGGAAAGAGCAAAGACCGATGCGCCCGCGGCGGTTGGGCTGGTGAAACCATCCGCGTGGATAGACATAAACAGGTCAGCACCGTGCTTGTGGGCTATTTCTACCCGGTCGTACAGCGGAATAAATTCGTCCGTTGTGCGGGTCAGCCTGGCGTCTATTCCGTTGCTGCGCAGAATGCTGCGTACGTTCTTGGCGATGGCCAGGACCACGTGTTTTTCTTTCGACCCGCCGTGGCCGATAGCCCCGGTGTCGATGCCGCCGTGGCCCGGGTCGAGCATCACAATGCGCTTCGCCCCGGATTTTTTAGCCACTTTGCTGTGGGAATTAGTGGTTTTCAGCGTTTTGGCTTCTTCCTTTGCCAGCGCTTTGTTCATACCGGTTAGCGTTAACGCCGCTAAACCCGTGAGCAGGACCTGGCGGCGCGTCGTAAGTTGCGTTAGCGATTTAATTTTGCTCATGCGGATGAATTATTTATCTTATGGAGTCCAGATGGGAAGTTATAACGTATCGGCACCAGGCAAACGACACTCTGGAGTCAGAAATGTATATCCATTCGTTTCATTTCGTGACTGGTCGGAGATTATGCCATTTTTTTCGCGCTTTTGCGGCAGTTATTGGCTTAACGGACGGTTAACGCCATAATCAACCTTTTACGGCTTAAGGTGGCTAATACCATGGAAATTCGCGTTTTTCGCCAGGAAGATTTCGAAGAGGTCATCACCCTTTGGGAGCGCTGCGATTTACTGCGCCCATGGAATGACCCTGAAATGGACATTGAACGTAAGCTGCACCACGATGCGGATCTGTTTCTGGTCGCGGAAGTGGGCGGCGAAATCGTCGGCTCGCTGATGGGCGGCTATGACGGGCATCGTGGCTCTGCTTATTACCTGGGCGTGCATCCGGAGTTTCGGGGCCGGGGCATTGCTAACGCGTTGCTGAACCGGCTGGAAAAGAAGCTGATTGCCCGTGGCTGCCCGAAAATCCACATCATGGTGCGCGAAGAGAACGATCTGGTTATCGGCCTCTATGAAAAGCTCGACTATGAGCACCAGGACACCATTTTGCTCGGCAAGCGGCTGATTGAAGATCAGGAATATTAATTTTCAGATGTGTTTATGCCATGTATCCGCCTGCTGATTACGACTCACAAGGCAACCTAAAAGCACCGCTGCTGTTCTGGGCGGTGTTGTTATTACAGGCCCGTACCTGGGTTTTGCTGGTGCTTGCCGGGGCTTCTCGTCAACAGGGCGACGCGCTACTGGGCCTGTTTTATCCCGATCGAGATAATTTCTGGCTGGGGCTGATCCCCGGCATTCCTGCCGCTTTGGCCTTTATGCTCAGCGGGCGACGCCACCTGTGGCCGGGATTCTGGCGGGCGTTCCGCTGGCTGCTGGTCGCCGCTCAGGTTGGGCTGCTGGTATGGCAGCTTGCGTTACTGGCCGGGGACGAAGCGCTGACCGGCACCACAATTGTTTTGCTGGCGGCCGATCTTTTTGCGCTCTGGTGGCTGCTGGCTAACCGCCGGCTGCGGGATTACTTTGCCCTGAAAAACGATTAAGGCGGCACTTTTTACCTTCCCCGGACTCCAAAGGCCATTACCATTTTTTGAAAAGGAATCATCAATGAAATCTCTGCGCCTGATGCTGTTAGGCCTGCCGCTGGTTCTGAGCGGCTGTTCCACGCTGTCTGCCGTTAACTGGTCGTCCGCTTATCCGTGGAACTGGTTTGGATCTTCCGTTGAAGTGAGCGAGCAGGGCGTGGGCAAACTGACCTCCGCTACCGCGATGGATGAGAAGGCCGTGAGCGAGGGATTAAACGATAACTATCGCCTGCGCAGCGGCATGAAAACCGAAAATGGCACCATCGTGCGTTACTTTGAGGCGATGAAAGACAAAGACGTCAAGCTGGTGGTGAACGGCGAAAAAGGCAGCGTCAGTCAGGTTGATGTCATGGATGAGGACGTTAAAACCGCCAGCGGCGTAAAAATTGGCACGCCTTTCAGCGACCTTTATGACAAAGCGTTCGGGGCCTGCGAAAAGGGCACCGGCGACGATGCGGAAGGGGTTATCTGTCAGGCACCGAACAGCCAGCATATTAGCTACCTGTTTAAGGGCGAGTGGCACGGGCCGGAAGGGTTAATGCCGTCGGATGATACGCTGAAGAAATGGACGCTTAACAAAATTATCTGGCGTCGATAAAATTTGCGCCGCCGCAAGTCGGCGTGAATGAATCAGGTTAAAATAGCCCGATAAATGCCACCGTCTGGTGGCATCATATTTATGTGCCACCAGACGGTGGCATTTTTTCAGGAGGAATCATGTCTCGGGTTCAAAGCGGCATTCTGCCGGAACATTGTCGTGCCGCCGTTTGGCTGGAAGCTTCTGTCCAGGGCGACTTCAGCGCGCTGAGCGCAGGGTGCAAAACCTTTATTGATGCGCTGAATGCTTTCCAGGAAAAATTCCCTGACGCAATGCTCGGGGCCACCATCGGTTTCGGGCACGATCTGTGGCGTGACCTCAGCAAAGGCGAAGGTGCCGCAGAGCTGAAAAACTTTACGCCATTGGGCAAAGGCCTGGCGCCAGCTACCCAGCATGATGTGATGATCCACATTCTTTCTCTGCGCCATGACGTGAACTTCTCCGTGGCTCAGGCCGCGCTGGCCGCGTTCGGCGATGCGCTGAAAATTGAAGAAGAGATTCACGGCTTCCGCTGGGTGGAAGAGCGCGATCTGAGCGGCTTTGTGGACGGAACCGAAAACCCAAAAGGTGAAGAAAATCGCCGCCTGGTTGCCGTTATCAACGAAGGCGTGGATGCCGGCGGCAGCTACGTGCTGGTGCAGCGTTGGGAACATAACCTGAAGCAGCTTAATCGCCTGAGCGTCCACGACCAGGAGATGATCTTTGGCCGCACCAAACAGGAAAACGAAGAGATCGACGGCGACGCGCGTCCGGCCACTTCTCACCTGAGCCGCGTCGATCTGAAAGAAGACGGCAAAGGATTGAAGATTGTGCGCCAGAGCCTGCCTTACGGCACCGCCAGCGGCGTGCACGGCCTCTATTTCATCGCCTATTGCGCGCGTCTGCATAACATTGAGCAGCAGCTGCTGAGCATGTTCGGCGACACAGACGGCAAGCGCGACGGTATGCTGCGCTTCACTAAGCCGGTCACCGGCGGCTACTACTTCGCGCCTTCGCTCGATAAATTACTGAGCCTGTAATCCCCTCCGGCGTAGCGTTTGCTACGCCGCTTTCTTATATCCCTTTCTTCTTGTAAATCGCCAAACGGTATATAAAAGCGTTACAGCTTTATCGCTCGTTATAAATACACTGAACGTCAGTTAATCATGACTATCATCACATTTATAAGGGCGAAGCATGGCAATCAGGTCAGTCAAAAAAGTATGGAACGCGCTCGCTGTCTCTTTGCTGCTGGCAGGCTCTGCCCATGCAACAGAGCTGCTGAATAGCTCTTATGATGTGTCGCGTGAGCTTTTTGCCGCGCTAAACCCGCCGTTTGAGAAACAGTGGGCGCAGGAAAATAACGGCGATAAGCTGACGATAAAACAATCTCATGCCGGGTCATCAAAACAGGCGCTGGCGATTTTGCAGGGCTTAAAAGCCGACGTTGTAACTTATAACCAGGTGACCGATGTGCAGATCCTGCACGATAAAGGCAACCTGATCCCGGCTGACTGGCAAAGCCGTCTGGGGAACAACAGCTCGCCTTTCTACTCCACCATGGCTTTCCTGGTGCGCAAGGGCAACCCGAAGAACATCCACGACTGGAGCGACCTGGTGCGCCCGGACGTAAAACTGATTTTCCCAAATCCTAAAACTTCCGGGAACGCCCGATATACCTATCTGGCGGCCTGGGGTGCGGCAGACAAAGCTGACGGCGGCGATAAAGCCAAAACCGAGCAGTTCATGACCCAATTCCTGAAGAACGTCGAAGTGTTTGATACCGGCGGCCGCGGCGCGACGACTTCCTTCGTCGAGCGTGGGCTGGGCGACGTGCTTATCTCTTTTGAGTCAGAAGTGAATAACATTCGCAACCAGTACGCCAAAGACGGTTATGAGGTCGTGGTGCCGAAGGTGAACATCCTGGCCGAATTCCCCGTCGCCTGGGTAGATAAGAACGTGAAGGCCAACGGCACCGAAAAAGCGGCGAAGGATTACCTGAATTATCTCTACAGCCCGCAGGCTCAGACCATCATCACTGACTACTACTACCGCGTGAATAACCCGCAGGTAATGGACAAGCTGAAAGATAAATTCCCGCAGACCGAGCTGTTCCGCGTGGAAGATGCGTTCGGTAGCTGGCCTGAAGTGATGAAAACGCATTTCGCTACCGGCGGGGAGCTGGACAAGCTGCTGGCGGCGGGGCGTAGTTGATGTTTGCCAGTCGCTCAAAACGCGTGCTGCCGGGGTTTACGCTTAGCCTCGGCACCAGCCTGCTGTTCGTTTGCCTGATCCTGCTGCTGCCGCTGAGCGCGTTGGTGATGCAGCTGGCACAAATGTCGTTGTCCCAGTACTGGGAAGTTATCACCAATCCGCAGGTGGTCGCCGCCTATAAAGTCACGCTGCTTTCCGCCGCGCTGGCTTCGGTGTTCAACGGCGTATTCGGCCTGTTAATGGCGTGGATCCTGACCCGTTACCAGTTTCCTGGCCGTAGCCTGCTTGATGCGCTGATGGATTTACCGTTTGCATTACCGACCGCAGTGGCAGGTTTAACCCTCGCAGGGCTGTTTTCCGTGAACGGCTGGTACGGCGAGTGGCTGGCGCAGTTCGGCATCAAAGTGACCTACACCTGGCTGGGGATTGCCGTCGCGATGGCTTTTACCAGCATTCCGTTCGTGGTGCGTACCGTTCAGCCCGTGCTGGAAGAGCTGGGGCCAGAATACGAAGAGGCCGCTGAAACGCTCGGCGCTACGCGCTGGCAGAGCTTCCGCCGCGTGGTGCTGCCTGAGCTGTCTCCGGCGCTGATGGCGGGCGTGGCGCTCTCCTTCACCCGCAGCCTGGGTGAATTCGGCGCGGTTATCTTTATCGCCGGAAACATCGCCTGGAAGACCGAGGTGACCTCGCTGATGATCTTCGTGCGCCTGCAAGAGTTTGATTACCCGGCAGCCAGCGCTATTGCCTCGGTTATTCTGGCGGCGTCGCTGCTGCTGCTGTTCACCATTAATACGTTGCAGAGTCGCTTTGGTCGGCGCGTGGTAGGTCACTGATGACGGACGTAACCGCTTTGAAAAGCTACAAACGTTCCCGCATTAACTGGGGGAAATGGGCGCTTATCGCCATCGGCGTGCTGGTCTCTTTCCTGATTCTGGTGGTGCCGGTCGCGTCAATTTTTGTGGAGGCCTTTTCCAAAGGGCTGATGCCGGCGCTGCAAAATATCGCTAACCCGGACATGCTGCACGCCATCTGGCTGACGGTGATGATTGCCCTGATTACCGTGCCGGTAAACCTGGTGTTCGGCACGCTGCTTGCCTGGCTGGTGACGCGCTTTAACTTCCCTGGCCGCCAGCTGCTGCTGACGCTGCTGGATATTCCGTTTGCCGTTTCCCCGGTGGTTGCGGGCCTGGTTTACCTGCTGTTTTACGGCTCTAATGGCCCGCTGGCGGGCTTCCTTGACGCCCACAACCTGCAGATTATGTTTGCCTGGCCGGGGATGGTGCTGGTGACTATCTTCGTCACCTGTCCGTTTGTGGTGCGTGAGCTGGTGCCGGTGATGCTAAGCCAGGGCAGCCAGGAAGATGAAGCCGCAATTTTGCTCGGCGCTTCAGGCTGGCAGATGTTCCGCCGTGTGACGCTGCCCAATATCCGCTGGGCGCTGCTTTATGGCGTGGTGCTGACTAACGCCCGCGCTATCGGTGAGTTTGGCGCGGTGTCGGTGGTGTCCGGCTCGATTCGCGGCGAGACGTTCTCGCTGCCGTTACAAATTGAATTGCTGCAACAGGATTACAACACCGTCGGCTCGTTTACCGCCGCCGCGCTGTTAACCCTGATGGCGGTTTTGACGTTGTTCTTAAAGAGTGCAGTGCAGTGGCGCCTGAATAATCAGGAAAAACGCCTGAAGCAGGAGGAAAATCATGAGCATTGATATTGCCAATATTAAGAAGTCTTTTGGACGCACCCAGGTGCTGAACGATATCTCGCTGGATATCCCTTCTGGTCAGATGGTGGCGCTGCTTGGGCCGTCCGGCTCCGGTAAAACCACGCTGCTGCGTATTATTGCCGGGCTGGAGCATCAGAACAGCGGCCGCATTAGCTTTAACGGCACCGACGTGAGCCGCATGCACGCCCGTGACCGTAAAGTGGGCTTCGTGTTTCAGCATTATGCGTTGTTCCGCCATATGTCGGTTTTCGACAACATTGCCTTTGGTTTAACCGTTTTGCCTCGTCGCGAGCGTCCTTCCGCCGCTGGCATCAAGCAGAAGGTCACCAGGCTATTAGAGATGGTGCAGCTTTCCCATCTTGCTGACCGCTACCCGGCGCAGCTTTCCGGCGGGCAGAAGCAGCGCGTGGCCCTGGCGCGAGCGCTGGCGGTTGAGCCACAGATTCTGCTGCTGGACGAGCCGTTTGGCGCGCTGGATGCTCAGGTGCGTAAAGAGCTGCGCCGCTGGCTGCGCGAGCTGCATGAAGAATTAAAGTTCACCAGCGTGTTTGTGACCCACGACCAGGAAGAAGCGATGGAAGTTGCTGACCGCGTGGTGGTGATGAGCCAGGGGAATATCGAGCAGGTGGATACCCCTGAAACCGTCTGGCGTGAACCGGCAACCCGCTTTGTGCTGGAGTTCCTGGGCGAGGTTAATCGCCTGAAGGGCGTGATTCGCGGGAGCCAGTTCCACGTGGGTGCACACCGCTGGCCGCTGGGCTTCACGCCGGCCTATCAGGGCGATGTCGATCTGTTCCTGCGCCCCTGGGAAGTAGACGTAAGCCGTCGTACCAATCTTGATTCGCCGCTGCCGGTGCAGGTGCTGGAAGTCAGCCCACGCGGGCACTATATGCAGCTGGTGGTGCAGCCGCTCGGCTGGTACAACGAACCGCTCACGGTGGTTCTGAAAGAGCAGCAAATCCCGCAGCGCGGCGAGCGCCTGTTTGTGGGATTACAAAACGCTCGCCTGTACGAAGGCGTCAACCGTATTCAGGGTGTAGACCTGGCGCAGTCTGCCTGATAATTTACCCCGACAGGACACGCACAGGCGGCCCAATGTGGCCGCTTTTTTCTTTTATTGCGGGCAGGCAAGTGATCACTTTAGAAAGCACTATTGGCAATACTCCTCTGGTTCGACTGCAGCGCAGCGGGCTGACCAACGGCAGCGAAATCTGGGTCAAGCTTGAGGGCAACAACCCCGCTGGCTCGGTAAAAGACCGTGCGGCGCTGTCGATGATTGTTCAGGCGGAAAAGCGCGGGGACATTAAGCCCGGTGACACGCTCATTGAAGCGACCAGCGGCAATACCGGCATCGCGCTGGCGATGATCGCCGCGCTCAAAGGTTACCGCATGAAGCTGCTGATGCCGGACAACATGAGCATGGAACGCAAGGCGGCGATGCAGGCCTATGGCGCAGAGCTGATTCTGGTCAGCAAGGGACAGGGCATGGAAGGCGCGCGCGAGCTGGCCCAGCAGATGGCCGATCGCGGCGAAGGAAAAATTCTCGACCAGTTTAATAACCCGGATAACCCGCTGGCGCATTACGCCACCACCGGGCCGGAAATCTGGCGTCAGACCGAAGGGCGTATAACTCACTTTGTTTCCAGCATGGGCACAACGGGCACGATTACCGGCGTCAGCCGCTTTATGCGCGAGCAAAGCAAGCCGGTGACAATCGTCGGTCTGCAGCCGGAAGAGGGCAGCAGTATTCCGGGCATTCGCCGTTGGCCTGAAGAGTGGCTGCCGAAGATTTTCAACCCTACGCTGGTGGATGAAGTCATCGATATGGCGCAGACGGAAGCCGAGCAGACCATGCGCCGCCTGGCGATGGAAGAGGGGATTTTTTGCGGCGTAAGTTCCGGTGGCGCAGTAGCCGGTGCGTTACGAGTGGCGAAAGCAAATCCAGGAGCCGTGGTAGTGGCGATTATCTGCGACAGGGGTGACCGCTATCTCTCTACCGGCGTGTTTGGCGAGGAAAGCTACGTTCAGGGCGCGGGTATCTGACGCGCCGGAGGAAGGGAAGATGGCTCAGGATAACGATATACAGTCGGTACTGTTTCACGACTCGGGCAGGGCGCTGCAGACCGATATTGTCGCGGTACAGTCTCAGGTGGTTTACGGCAGCGTCGGCAACAGCATCGCGGTACCGGCGATTCAGCAGCACGGCTGGCGGGTGATGGCGGTGCCGACTGTGTTGTTCAGCAATACGCCGCATTACGATACGTTTTACGGCGGCGTGATCCCGGCAGAGTGGTTCCGCGGTTACCTGCGGGCGCTGGAAGAGCGTGACGCCTTACGCGAGCTAAAAGCGGTGACGACCGGTTATATGGGCAGTGCGGAACAGATTCATCTGCTGGCGGACTGGCTGCGTGAAAGGCGCGCAAGCCATCCTGATTTGCTGATCCTCGTCGATCCGGTTATCGGTGATACGGACAGCGGCATTTATGTCAAACCGGGTATTCCCGAAGCTTATCGCACTGATCTGTTGCCGCATGCCCAGGGGCTGACGCCAAATCTTTTTGAGCTACATATTCTGACCGGGATGCCGTGCGACACGCTGGAGCTGGCGGTGATTGCTGCCAGAAGCCTGCTGTCTGACACGCTGCGCTGGGTGGTGATTACCAGTGCGCCGGGGAATAGCGCTGATACGATTTCCGTGGTGACTGTGACCGCCGATGCGGTAGATGTGACCAGCCATGAGCGTGTGGTAACCGACCTGAAGGGAACCGGGGATTTATTCTGTGCCGAGCTGGTCAGCCGTATTCTGGAAGGGAAGCGGGTTGCGGTGGCGGCAGGTGAGGCGGCGCACAGGGTGTTTGAAGTGATGGCCTGGACCCAGGCTCAGCGCTCAGATGAGCTGATTCTTCCGCGCTAAACGGCGGCCAATAAAAAAGGCACCCTGAGGTGCCTTTTCTCTGCTTGAATCTTACTTCTTGATGCGGATAACCGGGGTTTCGCCAACGGTTACGCTACCAGTCAGTTTGATCAGCTCTTTGATTTCGTCCATGTTGGAGATAACAACCGGCGTCAGGGTAGACTTGGCTTTCTCTTCCAGCAGCGGCAGGTCGAACTCAATAACCACGTCGCCTTTCTTCACGCGCTGGCCTTCTTCAGCGATGCGCTTGAAGCCTTCGCCTTTCAGCTCAACGGTGTCGATACCAAAGTGAACGAACAGCTCAATGCCGCTATCGGATTCGATAGAGAAGGCATGGTTGGTTTCAAAGATTTTACCGATGGTGCCGTCAACCGGTGCAACCATTTTGTTGCCGGTTGGTTTGATAGCAATACCATCACCAACGATTTTTTCAGCAAAAACGACGTCAGGCACGTCTTCAATGTTAACGATTTCGCCAGACAGTGGAGCAACGATCTCAATGGTTCCGGTGTCGCTATTGCCTTTATCACCGAACAGTTTACTAAATAACCCCATTAGCCTTCTCTCCTAAGCAGTAATTTGGGCAGCATCTCGTGAATTAGCAGATTGTTTTTTCTTCAATGAACTTGTTAACCAGCGTCATTAACTCGTCCGTTGTCGGTTGAGCAAGAGCCTGCTCTGCTAACACTTTCGCATCTTCGAAGTTCGTGTTACGAATAATCTTCTTGATACGTGGGATAGAAATGGCGCTCATACTGAATTCGTCCAGGCCCATCCCAAGCAACAGAAGTGTAGCACGTTCGTCGCCCGCAAGCTCACCACACATACCGGTCCATTTACCTTCTGCATGAGAAGCATCAATAACTTGCTTAATCAGAGTCAGTACGGACGGTGACATCGGCTGGTAAAGATGTGAAATCATATCATTACCACGGTCAACTGCCAGGGTGTACTGAGTTAAATCGTTGGTGCCGATGCTGAAGAAGTCCACTTCTTTGGCCAGGTGACGAGCAATCGTCGCGGCCGCAGGGGTTTCAACCATTACGCCGATTTCGATAGATTCATCGAACGCTTTCCCTTCGTCACGCAGTTCCTGCTTGTAGATCTCAATCTCTTTTCTCAGCGCACGCACTTCTTCAACGGAGATGATCATCGGGAACATGATGCGCAGTTTGCCGAAAGCAGAGGCGCGCAGAATGGCACGAACCTGGTCACGCAGGATCTCTTTGCGATCCATGGCGATACGAATTGCACGCCAGCCCAGGAACGGGTTTTCTTCTTTAGGGAAGTTCATGTACGGCAGCTCTTTGTCGCCGCCGATGTCCATGGTGCGGACGATGACCGCCTGAGAGCCACAGGCTTCAGCCACGGCCTTGTACGCGGCAAACTGCTCTTCTTCGGTCGGCAGTGAGTCACGGTCCATGAACAGGAATTCGGTACGATACAGACCTACACCTTCTGCGCCGTTACGCTCTGCACCGTCGATATCACGCACGGTACCAATGTTGGCGCACACTTCGACCTGATGGCCGTCAAGGGTGATAGCCGGCAGGTCTTTCAGCTTGGCCAGCTCTGCTTTTTCAGAGGCAACCTGCTGTTGAACGGCGCGCAGCTCTTCGATCTGCTCGTTGGTCGGGTTAACGTAAACTTTGTTGTTAACCGCATCGAGGATCAGATAGTCGTCGTTTTTCACGTCGGAGGTCACGCTACCGGTGCCCACAATCGCTGGCAGCTCAAGGGAGCGGGCCATGATAGAGGTGTGGGAGGTACGTCCGCCGATGTCGGTGATGAAACCCAGCACCTTTTTCAGGTTCAGCTGTGCGGTTTCAGACGGCGTCAGATCTTTAGCAACCAGGATAACTTCATCCTTAATGGCGCTTAAATCGATAATGTTCAGGCCGAGAATGTTCTGCAGCAGACGCTTACCGATGTCACGCACGTCGGCCGCGCGCTCTTTCAGGTATTCGTCATCCAGCTCTTCAAGAGCCGTGGCCTGGCCTTCAATCACTTCGTACGCAGCAGCGTCCGCTGTGACCAGCTTGTCTTTGATAAGGGCTATGATTTCCTGCTCGAGCTCTTCGTCTTCCAGCAACATAATGTGGCCTTCGAAGATAGCTTCCTTTTCTTCACCGAAGGTCTCGCCAGCTTTAATTTTGATCGCTTCTAACTGCTCGGATGCTTTGGCGCGCCCGCTAATGAAACGTTCAACTTCCTGCTCAACTTTGTCGGCAGAAATCTTCTTCCGGTCGATGACAATTTCATCTTCCTTCAGCAAAAGTGCTTTGCCGAAAGCGATACCCGGGGATGCTAAAATGCCTGAAATCATAACCCTACCTTACTTGTGACTGATATTTACGAAGAACCCAGAACTTACTCGAGTTCAGCCATCAGTTTTACTAAATGTTCAACGGCTTTCTGCTCATCTTCGCCTTCGGCGGAGAGGGTCACTACGGTACCCTGAGTCAGGCCCAGAGTTTGCAGCTTGAACAGGCTTTTAGCGCTAGCGCTTTTGCCGTTAGAAGTCACGGTGATTTCGGAAGTGAAGCCTTTAGCTTCTTTAACAAACTGAGCAGCAGGGCGGGTATGCAGACCGTTCGGAGCGGTAATAGTTACTTCTTGCTGGAACATTGTATTTCCCCAACTTATAGGTTTAGTGTTGTGGAACTAAAGTCTAGCCTGGCGGCCAAACTTTAGCCTGTATCGTTAGCGCCACCGTTGTTGAAACGAAGCACTGGATGCATAGGAATCGCGAATAAAGACGCCAATAGCGTTTCGCCGATTCATAACCATTATGCCGTGAAAAGCGAATATGCACCAAATCGTTAAATCGATTCAGCAGACCTGACTCACAGCTTGATTAATTTCGCGCATCAAAATAATTGCTGGTTAAATACCAGACCTGCGGGGGTAAGCGCAATGCCGATGAGGGTGAAAGTTTGATGTATGCCACAAAAAAGCACCCTCGCGGGTGCTTTTTTAAGCATATATCAAATACTGGCATTACTGTTGCAGTTCTTTCTCAGTGAACAGATCGGCAAACAAAGCAGTACTCAAATAGCGCTCCCCGGAGGACGGAAGGATAACCACAATATTTTTGTTGGTAAAGGCTTCGTCTTCCTGAAGTTTCAGCGCAGCGGCAACGGCGGCGCCGGAAGAGATACCGGCCAGAATACCTTCTTCGTCCATCAGGCGGCGAGCGGTAGAAATAGCATCGTCATTGCTGATGGTAACGACTTTATCGATAAGCTTAAGGTCCAGGTTACCGGGGATAAAACCCGCGCCGATACCCTGAATTTTGTGTGGGCCCGGCTTCAGCTCTTCACCGGCCAGCGCCTGAGTAATCACCGGAGAATCCGTTGGCTCTACCGCCACGCTAATCAGCGAGGTTTTGCCTTTGGTGTTTTTGATGTAGCGGCTGACGCCGGTCAGCGTACCGCCGGTACCTACACCTGCAATAAACACGTCCACTTCACCATCGGTATCTTCCCAGATTTCCGGGCCGGTGGTTTTTTCATGAATTTCTGGGTTAGCCGGGTTGCTGAACTGCTGCAGCAGCAGGTATTTAGCCGGATCGCTGGCCACGATTTCCTCGGCCTTCTGGATAGCGCCCTTCATGCCTTTCGCGCCTTCCGTCAGCACCAGGTTTGCGCCCAGGGCTTTGAGCAACTTGCGGCGCTCAATGCTCATGGTTTCCGGCATGGTTAGCGTCAGTTTATAACCACGCGCTGCCGCGACGTAGGCCAGAGCGATACCGGTGTTGCCACTGGTCGGTTCAACTAACTCCACGCCTGGTTTCAGCACGCCGCGTTTTTCGGCATCCCAAATCATGTTGGCGCCAATACGGCATTTAACGCTAAAGCTTGGGTTACGGGACTCCACCTTAGCCAGAATGCGTCCGTTGCCGATACGGTTCAGGCGAACCAGCGGCGTGTGGCCGATTGTCAGGGAGTTGTCTTCATAAATTTTGCTCATGGCTCGTCCTTAACTGTCTGAATTTTGGGATACCGGTCCAGCATACCCGCTCAGGAAATATGCGGAAGTAAGGAAATAGCATATCTATAGGTGGAAGGGGAATAAGCCAATGCAACATGGAATAAGCAATGGCATAAGCGGCTTCCCCTTCCGAAGGGTGGTTATTTCCACATGGCGTGTTTTGCCCGGTAGCAGTCCACCCACATTGCCGTCGCGCCGCATACGGCAACCGGCATGATAAAAAGATTCAGGACAGGGATCAGGGTGAACAGGCTTACCAGCGCGCCAAACTGCATGTTGACGACCTTTTTCTCGCGAAGCGCCACCCGCATTTGCTTAAACGGTACCTTGTGGTTATCGAACGGGTAATCGCAATACTGGATGACCAGCATCCAGGCGCTGAACAGGAACCACAGCACCGGGGCGACGGTCTGGCCGATACCTGGGATAAAGTAGAGCAGCAGCAGGACTATCGCGCGCGGCAAATACCACGCCAGCTTTTGCCATTCACGCTTCATGATGCGCGGCAGATCCTTCATTATGCCCAGCACGCCCGTATCCGGCGGCGTTGCGCCCGTAAGTCTGGCTTCAAGCTGCTCCGCCAGCAACCCGCTAAACGGGGCGGCGATGATGTTTGCGATAGTCGAAAAGAAGTAACCAAATACCAGCAGCACGGAGAGCGTTACCAGCGGCCAAAGCAAGTAGCTTAACCACTGCAGCCAGTCCGGCACGTGGCTCATCATGGCCGGGATCCAGACATCAAGCCGGGTAAATAGCCACCAGAAAGCGCCGCCCATCAAAATAATATTGACCAGCAGCGGCAGCAGCACGAAGCGCTTGATGCCGGGTTCGCGGACCAGTTTCCAGCCCTGGGAAAAATAATAAACGCCACTGCGCGGTGCGGCTCCGGAAGATGAAACCATAATCTGTGCAGACTCCTTATAAGGTCGATGCAGTTAGCTGCGTGGCTATCATAACTGACTGCATTCAGAAAAACTCACCAGGAATTGTTCGAAAAAACAGCGAAAAGGTGCCTTTGAGCTATCTTTATGGTGAGAAAACCGTGCTCGCACTTGCACTTGGGCAGATGGGCAAATACTCTTAGTGAGTAAATGTTTGCCGCGGTGGCAAGGTGTTAGAACAACAGAGAATATAATGATGCAGGATTTGCGTCTGATATTAATCATTGTTGGCGCAATCGCCATAATAGCCTTACTGGTACACGGTCTGTGGACCAGTCGTAAGGAACGCTCTTCCGTGTTCCGCGATCGCCCATTGAAACGTATGAAGTCGAAGCGTGACGATTACGAAGAAGAGGACGATGAAGAAGAGGAAGGCGTCGGTGAGGTGCGAGTGCGTCGTACTGCCCCTGCGCCGGAGTCCGTCTCGCGCGAAGCAAGTGCGCCGCGTCAGCCTCAGGCACCTCAGCACAACTACGAGCCGCCGTACGCGTCAGCAGAACCTCGTCCTGCTGCACCGCCACGTCAGCCTGAGCCTGTTGCTCCGCGCCACGTTGAACCCGCTCCTCAATACGTTGAACCTGTGCGCCCTGTAGCGCCTCCGGTACCTGCTCCGGCTGCACCTGTGCCTGAACAGCCTGTTGTGCCAGTTCAGCCTGCGCCACAGCCGTTCACCGCTGAACCTGAGCCAACGCCAGAACCTGTTGTTGCCGAACCGGCACCTCAGCCTGCACCGGTGAAGAAAGAGACGGTGATCGTGATGAACGTGGCCGCCCACGCCGGGACTATGCTCAACGGCGAGCTGTTGTTAAACAGCATTCAGCAGGCTGGATTCAAATTTGGTGAGATGAATATCTTCCATCGCCACCTTAGCCCGGACGGCAGCGGCCCGGTTCTGTTTAGCCTTGCGAACATGGTCAAACCAGGCTCTTTTGACCCTGAGAACATGGCTGATTTCGCCACCCCAGGCGTGACCATCTTTATGCAGGTTCCGTCCTACGGTGATGCAGTGCAAAACTTTAAGCTGATGCTGCAGTCTGCGCAGCACATCGCCGATGAAGTCGGCGGCGTGGTGATGGACGATCAGCGTCGCATGATGACTCCGCAAAAGCTGCGCGAGTATCAGGACAGGATCCGCGAGGTTCTTGAAGCCAACGCCTGAACCCTGGCCTGAATCTTCCTCCTGAACCCCCGCCTGTCGGGGGTTTTTTATCATTGATGGTGCGATATGGACTCAATCGAACAACAACTCAACCACCTGCGAACCACGCTTCGCCATCATGAATATCTGTACCATGTGCAGGATAATCCCGAAATTCCGGACGCCGAATACGACAGGCTGATGCGCGAGCTGCGCGAGCTTGAAGAGGCTCATCCGGAGCTGATTACCCAGGATTCCCCGACCCAGCGCGTCGGCGCGGCGCCGCTCAGTGAGTTTACCCAGGTACGTCACGAAGTTCCGATGCTGTCGCTGGATAACGTCTTCGACGAAGCAAGCTACCTGGCGTTTAACAAGCGCGTGCAGGACAGGCTCAAAAGCACCGATGCCCTGACGTTTTGCTGTGAGCTGAAGCTCGACGGGCTGGCGGTAAGTCTGCTGTATGAGGATGGTGTTCTGGTGCGGGCCGCAACGCGTGGCGACGGCACTACAGGCGAAAATATTACCGCAAACGTTCGTACCATCCGCGCGATCCCTCTCAAGCTGACGGGAGAGAATATTCCTCGCCGTGTCGAGGTCCGCGGCGAAGTGTTTCTGCCGCAGGCCGGGTTTGAGAAAATTAACGAAGAAGCTCGCCGCACCGGTGGGAAAGTCTTTGCCAACCCGCGCAATGCCGCTGCCGGTTCCTTGCGCCAGCTGGATCCGCGAATCACCGCTAAACGCCCGCTGACCTTCTTCTGCTACGGCGTAGGCCTGCTGGAAGGCGGTGAGCTTCCGGCAAGCCACATGGCTCGTTTACAGCAGTTTAAAGCCTGGGGCTTACCGGTCAGCGACCGCATCCGCCTGTGCAGTACGCCTGAAGAAGTGCTGGCGTTTTACCATCAGGTAGAGGCCGATCGCCCCACGCTGGGCTTTGATATTGACGGCGTGGTCATCAAAGTTGACTCGCTTGCGCTGCAGGAAACGCTGGGCTTTGTGGCGAGAGCACCTCGCTGGGCCGTGGCCTTTAAATTCCCCGCGCAGGAACAGATGACCACCGTACGTGACGTGGAATTCCAGGTAGGACGTACCGGCGCGATTACGCCAGTGGCTCGTCTGGAGCCGGTGCAGGTTGCCGGGGTGCTGGTCAGCAACGCCACGTTGCACAACGCCGATGAAATCGAGCGGCTTGGCCTGCGCATTGGTGACAGGGTTGTTATCCGCCGCGCTGGCGACGTTATTCCGCAGGTTGTGGGCGTGGTTGAGTCCGAACGCCCTGAAGATACTCAGGAAATCATTTTCCCAACGCACTGTCCTGTCTGTGGCTCAGACGTTGAGCGCGTAGAGGGCGAAGCGGTGACGCGCTGTACCGGCGGCCTTATCTGCGGTGCTCAGCGTAAAGAAGCGCTCAAGCACTTTGTTTCTCGCCGGGCGCTGGACGTTGACGGCATGGGCGACAAAATCATCGATCAACTGGTGGAAAAAGAGTACGTCCACACGCCGGCGGATTTATTTAAGCTGACGGCGGGCAAGCTGACCGGGCTGGATCGCATGGGGCCTAAGTCCGCGCAGAATACGGTGGATGCACTGGAAAAAGCCAAAGAAACGACCTTTGCACGCTTCCTGTATGCCTTAGGCATTCGTGAAGTCGGGGAGGCTACCGCCGCAGGGCTGGCTGCACATTTTGGCACCCTGGATGCCCTGGCGGCGGCCAGCATCGACGATCTGCAAAAAGTGCCGGACGTCGGCATTGTGGTCGCCACGCACACCTTTAACTTCTTTGCGGAGGAGAGTAACCGGGAGGTTATTCGTCAGCTGAGAGAAGAGGCGGGCGTTCGCTGGCCGGATCCCGTGGTGGTCAAAGCCGAAGAGATTGATAGCCCGTTTGCCGGAAAAACCGTAGTGCTGACCGGTTCGCTGAGCATTCTCTCCCGTGATGAAGCCAAAGACAGGCTGACGGCGCTGGGGGCAAAAGTGGCGGGCAGCGTGTCGAAAAAAACTGACCTGGTTATCGCCGGTGAAGCGGCCGGTTCCAAGCTTGTCAAGGCGCAGGAGCTGGGCATTCAGGTTATCGACGAAGCGGAAATGATTCGTCTGTTGGGTGACTAAATGGACAAAGAACAGCTCATTGAGATAGCCAATACGGCAATGCCGTTTGGCAAATACAAAGGCCGGATGCTGATTGATGTACCGGAAGAGTATCTGCTGTGGTTTTCCCGCAAAGGGGAGTTTCCGCAGGGCCATCTCGGTGAGTTAATGGCCCTGACGCTGCTTATCAAAGTTGAAGGGCTGGACAACCTGGTCCGGCCCCTCAAGCGGCACTAGGTTCTGACGGCTGCAGTCTGCTTTTCACCGGCTGCAGCCGCTTTTCTTTGGTAACGTCGGGCCATACCGGCGCACACCATCAGCTGGATCTGGTGGAAAATCATTAGCGGCAGCACCATCATTCCCACGGCGGCAACCGGAAACAGAATGTTGGCCATCGGAATCCCGTTCGCCAGGCTCTTTTTCGATCCACAAAACACGATGGTAATCTCATCCGCTTTGCTAAAGCCAAAGCGCCGCGCGACAAAAATATTCACCGTCATCACAATCGCCAGCAGCACGATGCTGGAGACGACGATAAACAGCAGCGAACCCGCCCCGACCTTATGCCAGATACCGTGCGTGACGGCTTCACTAAAGGCCGAATAGACCACCAGAAGAATTGATGTCTGGTCGGTTTTGCCGATCCATTTCTTGTTCTTCGCCACCCAGGCACCAATCCACGGCCGCATCAGATGCCCGGCCACGAACGGCACCAGCAGCTGCAGCATAATGCTGCCCACCTGGTGCAGGCTGCCGCTTGCGCCCTGAACGTGCATCACCAGGCCGACCAGCAAAGGCGAGAGGAAAATACCCAGCAGGCTAGACGCAGAGGCGGAGCAAATAGCCGCTGCCACATTGCCCCCGGCAATGGAGGTAAAAGCGATGGCCGACTGCACCGTGGCGGGCAAAATGCACAGGTAGAGGAAGCCGCTGTACAGCTCAGGGCTGACGTTGACCGGCTTCCACCAGCTAAACAGCACGCCAAGTACCGGGAACAGAACGAACGTGCTGCACATTACCCACAGATGCAGCCGCCAGTGGCTGCTGCCGGAAATCACCGCCTCGCGGGAAAGTTTGGCGCCGTGCATAAAAAACAGCAGGGCGATAGCGGCCGTGGTCAGCCCCTCAAAGAAACCCACAAAGCTTCCCTCCGCCGGGAAGAAAGAGGCCAGCAGCACGGTACAAACCAGCGTTAAGGTAAAAGGGTCGACAATTCGCAGCAATTTCATAGCCATTCCTCAAAGGTGAATGACGCTATTGTGTTTCCGCTGGTTTCAGAAATAAAATTGATTTATTGAATGCATTGATGAAGAAATTAGATGAATTATTCCCTGCGTCAGCTCCGCGTGTTTGTCGCCGTAGCCCATGCCGGCAGCTTTAGCCGGGCAGGGGAAAGCATTGGCCTCAGCCAGTCCGCCGTGAGCCACAGCCTGAAGGAGCTGGAGGCCGAGCTAGGGGTTAAGCTGCTCGATCGCACGACACGGGAAGTGGTGTTAACGCCGGCGGGCGAGCAGCTGGCTCCGCGTCTGGAGCGCTTGCTGGAGGAGTTAACCACCACGCTGCTAGACGCTCGCGTGGTGGGGCATCAGCTCAGCGGTACGGTCCGCGTGGCCGCCAGCCAGACGTTATCCGCCCACCTTATGCCGCAGTCTATTGCCGCCAGCGCAGAGGCCTACCCGAATATTCGTTTTGTTCTTCATGACGCCTCCCAGCAGTGGGTGCTGCAGAGCATTCGTCAGGGTGAGGTTGATTTTGGCGTGGTTATCGATCCCGTGCAGGCGAGCGATTTGGAGTGTGAAACAGTGCTGTCTGAACCTTTTCTCCTGCTGTGCCGCAGCGATCATCCTTTTGCAAAAAGTGAGCGGGTGGAATGGCAGGCGCTGCAGGGGCAAAACATGGTGCTGCAGGATTATGCTTCCGGCAGCCGCCCGTTGATTGATGAGGCTTTTATCCGCCAGGGGATAGCGGTGAATGTTGTCCAGCAAATCGGCCACCCGACCACGCTTTACCCGATGGTCGAAGCCGGTATTGGCTTAAGCGTTTTGCCTGCGCTGGCGTTGCCGCTGCCTCAGGGAAGGCCGCTGATGGTTAAGCGATTAACGCCGGTGGTAAACCGACAGCTGATGCTGGTCAGGCGGAAAAATCGTTCGCTTTCACGGGCGGCGGAAGCTATCTGGCAGGAAGTGCGGGAGCAGGCCAGGCTGTTAACCCTGGCCCGTAGGGGCGATCCGCTATTTATTGACGACTAGATATAAATATCAATCTGGTGGTCGTCGGAAGGTTTATTCACGCCGGTCGCTTTTATTTGCTGCTGTTCTTGTTTCTGCTGGGCTTCTTCAGCTTGTTTGCGCTGGAGCTGGGCCAGCTGGGCCTGCAGCATTTTGATCTCGGCCTGAAGGATCTCGACTTGTTTTTTCTTCTCTGCGGCAGGGCGATCCGCAGTGCTGGAAACTTCTTTTAGTTTTTCAGTCAACTGAGATATTTTTTTGCTGATTTGGGCAATCTGCGCTGCCGTGCTGTTGTCCGAGCTACCGGATGCAGAGGAAGAGCCAGTGGCCGTGCCGGTCGTTAATTGACCGCCCTGAAGCGCATTGCTGGATATTGTAGTCATCATAACTCCTTTGATGGAATGGTAAGGGAGTTATCGGCCCGGCAACGGGGAAGTTGATGATTTTTTACGAAGGGGTTTTAAGGTATTGCAGATAGCAAAAAGGCGCCTTTAGGGCGCCTTTCTACATTGGTGGGTCGTGCAGGATGACTCGCTGTGCTCGCCCTTCGGGCCGTCGTCGCAAACGACGACGTTATCCTGCACGTAATAGCCTGTGTTCCAGAAACAACTAAAGCGCCCTGAAGGCGCTTTAGTCTGAATTTGGTGGGTCGTGCAGGATTCGAACCTGCGACCAATTGATTAAAAGTCAACTGCTCTACCAACTGAGCTAACGACCCGATGGTGGGTGATGACGGGCTCGAACCGCCGACCCCCTCCGTGTAAAGGAGGTGCTCTACCAACTGAGCTAATCACCCAAACTTCGGTACTGCTAATTCTGTAAGAGGAGATGGTGGGTGATGACGGGCTCGAACCGCCGACCCCCTCCGTGTAAAGGAGATGCTCTACCAACTGAGCTAATCACCCATCTCTAAATCTCTTACTGTACATTCCGGGTCACTCTTAAAGAGTGGTGGGTGATGACGGGCTCGAACCGCCGACCCCCTCCGTGTAAAGGAGATGCTCTACCAACTGAGCTAATCACCCCCGGTTTGTGGAGTCGCATTATAGGGACAGTTGAAAATGAGTCAACGCCTTTTCTAAAGTTTTTGTTCGTTCGTCTTAAAATTAAACGATGCGATCAAGAAACATGCATTGGCGTTTGATTTATCATCAAATTCTTCGCTTTCCTGCTATCTACAGGCATCAACATTGAGGAATTAGCGCACAGTGATAGAATGTTGCCTGTTAATTTTCCCTGGCAATTGCCGCTTTGCCGGCAAATATGTGTAACTAAGGCCGTTTAATGAAAATCAAAACTCGCTTTGCGCCAAGCCCAACAGGCTATCTGCACGTTGGCGGTGCCCGTACTGCTCTCTATTCCTGGCTTTTTGCTCGTCATAACAAAGGCGAGTTCGTGCTGCGTATAGAAGACACCGACCTCGAGCGTTCTACCCCGGAAGCCATTGAAGCCATCATGGACGGGATGAACTGGCTGAGCCTGCAGTGGGATGAGGGCCCGTACTATCAGACCAAGCGTTTTGATCGTTACAACCAGGCTATCGACGAAATGCTGGCGGCGGGGACGGCGTATAAATGCTATTGCTCTAAAGAACGCCTTGAGGCGCTGCGCGAGGAGCAAATGGCTAATAACGAGAAGCCTCGTTATGACGGCCTCTGCCGCCACAGCCACGAGCATCATGCCGATGACGAACCGTGCGTCGTGCGTTTTGCCAACCCGCAGGAAGGCTCCGTTATCTTTGACGACCAGATTCGTGGCCCGATCGAATTCAGCAACCAGGAACTGGACGATCTGATCATCCGCCGTACCGACGGATCTCCAACCTATAACTTCTGTGTGGTCGTGGACGACTGGGATATGGAGATCACCCACGTTATCCGTGGTGAAGACCATATCAACAACACGCCGCGCCAGATCAACATCCTGAAAGCGCTGAACGCGCCGGTTCCGCTTTATGCGCACGTTTCCATGATCAACGGCGACGACGGCAAAAAGCTTTCCAAGCGTCACGGGGCGGTAAGCGTCATGCAGTACCGCGACGACGGCTACCTGCCGGAAGCGCTGCTGAACTATCTGGTGCGTCTGGGCTGGTCTCACGGCGACCAGGAGATCTTCACGCGTGAAGAGATGATTGAGATGTTCAGCCTGAACGCGGTAAGCAAGTCAGCCAGCGCCTTCAATACTGAAAAGCTGCAGTGGCTGAACCACCACTACATTAATACACTGGAGCCAGAGTACGTGGCGACCCACCTGCAGTGGCACATCGAGCAGGAAAATATTGATACCCGCAATGGCCCGCAGCTGTCAGAGCTGGTGAAGCTGCTGGGTGAGCGTTGCAAAACCCTGAAAGAAATGGCGCAGACCTGCCGCTACTTCTACGAAGACTTCAGCGAGTTTGACGCCGATGCGGCGAAGAAACACCTGCGCCCGGTTGCGCGTCAGCCGCTGGAAGTGGTGCGTGACAAGCTGGCAGCGCTGAGCGACTGGACGGCAGAAAACGTTCACCATGCTATTCAGGCGACGGCCGATGAACTGGAAGTCGGGATGGGCAAAGTCGGCATGCCGCTGCGCGTGGCCGTGACCGGGGCTGGGCAGTCTCCTGGCCTGGATGTGACCGTGCATGCGATTGGCAAGCAGCGCTCCGTGGCGCGCATCAATAAAGCGCTCGATTTCATCAGCGAGCGTGAAGCGCAGCAGTAAGCATTCATAGAATGTAAAAAGCCGGTGCTGAGTCACCGGCTTTTTTTATTTATTCTTTTGAATTCCGAGGCGTTTGAGCAGACCTTCACTTCCTTCACGCTCAAGGATCGCGGTCATTTTATGCTGTTCATCTTCGGATAAGGTACGCAGGGCGTTCAGCATCAGCTGTTCCAGCGGTGTTCGAAGGACGCGATAAGAGGCTACTCTGTCGCTCATATAGCGGGTGTTGTAGATAAACGTTTTCACCTGCTCGGAGATATAAATGAACCTTGCTTTACCTCCCGGTACGCCTTTTTTTTTACAGGTTTCCCAGTTATGTTTCAGTATCCACTTATTGATCGTCTGGCGGGTGTAACCCGTCATCTCCGCCAGTTCAGCGGCGGTCATTTTTTCCTTGAACATATGCATTCCTTTACTTTCCCTAACGCCGGCAGGAAATAACAGGCGTAATTACTCGTTATCGCTAATGCCCAGACGTTTAAGTAAACCTGCAATCCCGTCGCGCAGCAGCATCGCGGACATCTTTTGTTGCTCGCTGTCGGACATTTGCTGCACCGAGTTCACCAGCAGATTTTCAAGCGAGGCATCGGCAGCGTTATAGCGCGCGGGATTCTCCGTCACTCGTCGGGTGCTGTTAATAAACTCCCGGACTTGCTCATCAATGTGAATCAGCCGCGCTTTGCCTCCCTGAATGCCGGGTTTAGGTGAGGTCTCCCAGTTTTCTTTGCGAACCCACTTGTTAATGGTCTGGCGGCTGTAGCCGGTAATAACGGCTAATTCTTCAGGTGTCATTCTTTCCTTGAGCACAGTGATTCCTTTTCATTGCGGCCGAAAGGGCTTTATTAGTGGTTCATTTTATTGAACTGCCTAACGTGAAACTGTGACAGAATTAACTACAACGGGATGTTATGCAACCTGGAATTGCCTGATGCGATGGCTTTTTAGGCGATTGATCGCGGAAGAACAAATTGCCGTTGACACGCTATGTGGGGTTTCATATTATGCCGCCCGTCAACACGACAAGGTCTTTACGGTTTGGGGCTATAGCTCAGCTGGGAGAGCGCTTGCATGGCATGCAAGAGGTCAGCGGTTCGATCCCGCTTAGCTCCACCAATCTTCACCAGCAGATTGGTACCGTAAAATCAGCACCTGTCCGTTGGGGCTATAGCTCAGCTGGGAGAGCGCTTGCATGGCATGCAAGAGGTCAGCGGTTCGATCCCGCTTAGCTCCACCAAAATTTGAAACCCTCGCTTCGGCGGGGGTTTTTGTTTTTGTCTCTTCAGACACGCCTCCCCAAACGCCCGTCCGGTAAAAAACGCTCCCTTTAGGTCTGCTTGTTCTATTCTTTCTGCTGTAAGGTAAGATTTTGTTTTTGAGCATTTCAGAAACTTGATTCGCTCAATAAATAAACGTACTCTTGCCGGCGAAAAAATAATATTTCAACAATTACATAAAGTTAACACAATGGCCTATGATTATTTACAAGACGATAAGAAAAATAGCGATTGCCCTGACGTTGTGTTTACTCCTCATTCCCTTTTCTCGTTATATTTCACCGACAACGTTTGTTGACGGGCATAAAACCTATCTCGCCTATCTGCCATTAAGTTTTATTATGGCAATGATTATTATTTACGGGCGACAGGCGATTTTGCCGCTGGCAGCAGGGTCGCTGATTATTTATACCTGGCTTCTTGATTTACCGCCGTTTCCTCTCGTTGTATTTATTTTCTGTCTGTTATTCCCTTTGCTTATTGCCAGTCTGATTACCCATTACTATTCGGGCCGCCGCTGGCGCTTTGGCTTACCCAATAAGGGGATGGGGCCGCGCATTTTCTGGCTTGGGTTTGTCGCGCCGTTTACCATCAAGCTGCTGATGTATCTCTCGGGCAATGCCGTTGAGTACCCGCCTGAGCTTGCGCCGTTCTTCGGCGGCGGCTCGGTTATCTACATGATTGTCGATGTGCTGAACCTGGTCGTGGCTTCATTGATTTTCACACCGCTGTTCTATTACCCGCTGCGTATGTTGCTGAACCCGCATTTTGCCGTAGGCTTCTGGCGGCGCTGCGTAAGGCATTACAGGCGGGATAAGCACCGCTTTTATACGGCGTGCTGGCTGGCGGCCTGGGTACTGTACCTGCTGCTGATGTGCTCGCCGTGGCATAGTGAGCTGATTTCCGGCTACCTGGTTCCCGTTGTATTTGTGCTGTTTACCCTTGGTATTCGCCGCCTGGGCGGCAGGTTATCTTCTCTGCTGTGGGGCATTTCGGCATGGGTCTTGCTGACCTATAACACCGGCTTTTTACAGGGCGTGAATACGCAATACTCGCTGTCATTTATTCTTTCGGTCTTTATCTCCTTTACCGTCTGCCTGCTGTACATGGCCGCCTCCTACCATAAAAATGAATGGATGAAGCGTATTTATCATTTGCAGGCGCAGACCGATCCTTTAACCACATTACCTAATTTACGCGCGCTTGAAGAGCATATTGGCCTTTATCCTACGGGTGCACTTTGCTGCCTGAGAATGGCTAACTTTGAGTTTCTTAGCCGACATTACGGCATGATGATGCGCATATACTGTAAAAAAACCATCGCCAGAGAATTACAGCCGTGGCTGCTTGAGGGCGAGAAAATATTCCAGCTTCCCGGTAGTGAGTTACTTTTATTTTTACGCGGCGGGGAAACTGAAGCACGGTTAACCTATTTCGTTGAGCAATTGAATAATAAGAAAATCCCGTGGAATAACACCTCGCTTGAAATTGAATACGGGGCTTCCTGGGGGATTGTGGATTCACCGGAGGAGCTGCAGCGTACGCTGGGGCAATTAAGTTATCTGGCCGAAAAAGCCAGCGACGTGCAGCGCGTGCTTGGCCTGGACTCAAGGCTGGAGGCGGTGTCGGGGCAAACCACCGAGCGCGTCTTGCTGCTGCAAAAGATTAAGCGGGCGATAGACGAAGAGGCGTTTCAGCTTTATGCGCAGCCTATTGTGAACCGCGAAGGGAAGGGCTATCACGAAATCCTCAGCCGTCTGGTGATTGACGGCCAGAACATCACGCCGGATAAATTTATTCCTTTCATTGCCGAGTTCAACCTCAGTACACGCTTTGACATGATGGTCATGAAGATGCTTCTGGCCTGGCTTGCGAAGCACCCCGACGATACCCGCCAGATTCGATTCTCAGTCAATCTGATGCCGCTCACGCTCATGCAAAAAGAGATTGCCCAGCAGATTGTTGCTCAGTTTAAAGCTTATAAAGTGCCCACCAGCGCGGTGGTCATTGAAGTCACGGAGGAACAGGCGTTCTCTAACTCGGAAACGTCTAACCAAAATATTGCCCTGCTGCGCGAGAAAGGCTTTAAGATTGCTATCGATGATTTTGGGACAGGCTACGCTAACTATGAGCGCCTGAAGAAGCTGCAGGCAGATATCATCAAGATTGATGGATGTTTTGTTCGCGACATTACCACCGACGTGATGGATAAACTCATCGTGAAGTCCATTTGCAAACTGGCGGCGGCTAAACCGCTGGCCGTCGTGGCGGAGTATGTCGAAACGCAAGAGCAGCGCGAAATCCTGCTGCAGCTTGGCGTCCAGTTCCTGCAGGGCTATCTGGTGGGGAAACCCGAACCTCTGCAGCAGTTGAAGCCCTGACGCTCTCCTTTGCGCCCTAAAAAGGAATCACCGTGAGCACGTCGTTGATGAGCTATTTCCATCTGCCGATGGTTAAGACACTACGCATAACCCATGTGTGCTTTTTGTCGCTGTTTCTGCTGATAACATTCATGTTCTGGCAGCAGGGCGAGCTGTTTAACCACGGGTATCGCACCAGCCAGCTCAGCCATCTTGAAAGCGTTATCGCCAGGCTTGAAAGCAAATCTCAATATCAGATGGACAACCTGCGCTACCTGCGACGTATGTTTATTGAAACGCTGCATGAGCCTCAGTTCACGCCGCTGTCGCAGCTTGCTGCCCGGGCCAGCAACAAAGAGACGCTGTCGCCGCTGCGTATTCAAAGCTTAGCCATCCCCGATAGCGTTCGGCCCTTTAAAAATCAGACTGAAGAAGAGAGAGCAAGCTTAACGCGGCGCGAATACCAGGCGCTGCGCGACATTCAGGATCTCTTCCCGCTGGCCGGTGGGAGCAACCGGCTGTCCTCCAGCATTTATTACATGTCGCGCTCCGGCGCTTTTATTGCTTCCCTGTCGCCAGATGTGAACAAACTGCTTATCCAAAGCGCTAACCCGAGGGAAATACAGGGCTCGTTTGTGCTGGGTTCACCGATGCTTAATCCCCGGCGGGAGCCTTTCTGGACGCGGCAAAACATCGCTGATACGGGTAAAACGCTGATTAACGGCTCGCTCCCCGTTGATTTTGACGATCGGTGGATTGGGCTGTTTGGCATTGCCGTCACCACGGATACGATGCGGCTGTTTCTCTCCAGCGCTTTACCAGAAGACACCCACAGCACCTATCTGCTTTTTGATAAAAAGATGAACCCGTTAACACGCCCGGTTGGCTCGCAAAATGGCTATCAGCTCAGCGAAAAACAGCGGCTGGCTATTCTTGCAAAACTGACCGGTGAGTCTCGGGGAACATTACGCTTTGGCTACGCCTACGCCACCTTCGGTAAAGTGACCGGGACGGGAGCCATTCTGGTGAGTATCCAGACCGTCAGGCAGGGACTGCATGAGGACTTTGGGCGCTTCAGCATCCTGCTGATGCTGATGTGGCTGACCGTCATTCTTATCCTGCTTGGCTCGCACCGTATGATCTGCCGGCTGATTCGTAATATGGGACAGCTGCAGCAGGAAATGCACCGACATGCGCTCCATGACGACCTGACCGGAGTCCTTAACCGGCGTGGGTTCTTTGAGACGACCGGACGCATAAGCCCGCAGTATGTGGATTACTCCCTGATTCAGCTGGATCTCGATCACTTCAAAAAGGTGAATGACCGCTTTGGGCACCAGGTCGGGGACCGCGTGCTGATTCACGCCACGCGCTGTATTCAGCAGGCAATTCGTAGCCAGGACATCGTCGGGCGTATCGGCGGCGAGGAGTTTTGTCTCTACCTGCCTGATACCGACCTGCATGCGGCTATTGCCGTCGCCCAGCGGGTACGCAAGATGCTGGTGAACACGCCGCTGAAGCTTGAGGATGAATCCACGCTGCTGGTGACGGCTTCGCTGGGCGTTGCTTCCCATGAAGAGGCGCCGGACGGCGCGCTGGAGCAGATACAGAGCCAGGCCGATATTCGGCTCTATCTGGCTAAGCAGCAGGGGCGTAACAGAGTGTGCTGGGGCGCAGAGGTAGCCGCCGAATCGCGGGCATAAAAAAACCGGTGCATGGCACCGGTTTCTTCATACGCAAAAATTAAATAACCAGCGCGGCGATGGACGCGGACAGGATACTTACCAGCGTAGAACCGTAAACCAGCTTCAGGCCGAAGCGGGAAACCACGTTACCTTGCTCTTCGTTCAGGCCTTTAATCGCGCCCGCGATGATGCCGATAGAAGAGAAGTTAGCGAAGGAAACCAGGAATACGGACAGGATACCTTCAGCGCGTGGAGACAGGGAGCCAGCAATCTTTTGCAGATCCATCATGGCAACGAATTCGTTAGAAACCAGTTTGGTCGCCATGATACTACCGACCTGCAGCGCTTCGCCGGACGGCACGCCCATCACCCATGCAACCGGGTAGAAGATGTAGCCCAGAATGCCCTGGAAGGAGATGCCCAGCACAGCCGCGAACAGCGCGTTCAGGCCAGAAATCAGCGCGATGAAGCCAATCAGCATAGCGGCAACGATAATCGCCACTTTGAAACCTGCCAGAATGTACTCGCCGAGCATTTCGAAGAAGCTTTGACCTTCGTGCAGGTTAGACATCTGCAGGTCTTCTTCTTTCTCATCCACGCGGTACGGGTTGATAAGCGACAGCACGATAAAGGTACTGAACATGTTCAGCACCAGCGCGGCAACCACGTATTTTGGCTGTAGCATGGTCATGTACGCGCCCACGATTGACATGGACACGGTGGACATCGCGGTTGCCGCCATGGTGTACATGCGGTTGCGCGACATCTTGCCGAGAATATCCTTATAGGCGATGAAGTTTTCTGACTGTCCCAGAATCAGCGAGCTTACGGCGTTAAAGGATTCCAGCTTACCCATACCGTTGACTTTAGAAAGCACGGTACCGATGGCGCGAATAACAATCGGCAGAATGCGGATATGCTGCAGAATACCGATCAGCGCAGAAATGAACACGATTGGGCACAGCACCTTCAGGAAGAAGAACGCCAGGCCTTCGTCGTTCATTTTGCCGAAGACAAAGTTTGTCCCTTCGTTAGCGAAGCCGAGCAGTTTCTCGAACATCTCGGAGAAACCTTTTACGAAGCCCAGGCCGACGTCTGAGGTCAGGAAGAACCAGGCCAGTAAAACTTCGATCACTAACAGTTGAATGACAAAGCGAATACGAATTTGCTTGCGGTTAGGGCTGACCAGCAGAGCCAGCAGCGCGACCACAGCAAGCGCTAAAACAAAGTGCAAAACGCGGGACATATTTGCTCCAAATATGAGGCAGGTTTAATTTCGTTGCACATTCTATGTAACAAGCAATAAGAAAACGAGATCAATTCCACACTATAGTGATGAGCTGTGACGGAACGCAAAAATAGTGATCCACCATACATTTCTGCTATGTTAAGTAAAGAAGCTAAAAGTTACGTTAGGATAACTGGCTAACAGCTTACACGTTGGTTGAATGTTAATCCGTTAACCGGCATCCAGAATCGCCATCTCACGCCTCCTGCCTATCGTTTTCAGCTATCAGAGAAATCAATTTCCCCGCATTAAATGAACTTGATAATCATTCTCACTTTGATAGCATGAAACATAGCAAAGGCTATATCTCAGAGGCAGAAGATGACAAGCAGTCGCATTGACAGCAATACCGGGCGCACCGCGCGCAAGCTGCGGCTGGCGCTGATGGGGCCAGCGTTTATCGCCGCTATCGGCTACATCGATCCCGGTAACTTCGCGACCAATATTCAGGCCGGGGCGAGCTATGGCTACCAGCTGCTGTGGGTGGTGGTGTGGGCCAACCTGATGGCGGCGCTGATTCAGGTGCTTTCCGCCAAGCTGGGAATAGCCACCGGCAAAAATCTCGCGGAGCAAATCCGCGACCATTATCCGCGTCCTCTGGTTTGGATTTACTGGGTTCAGGCGGAAATCATTGCGATGGCGACGGATCTCGCCGAGTTTATCGGGGCGGCCATCGGCTTTAAGCTGATCCTTGGCGTTTCGCTCTTGCAGGGCGCGGTGCTGACCGGGATCGCCACCTTCCTGATCCTGATGCTGCAAAGCCGGGGGCAAAAGCCGCTGGAAAAAGTGATCGGCGGGCTGCTGCTGTTTGTGGCCGCGGCCTACATCGTTGAGCTGATATTCTCCCAGCCGAAGTTTGCGGAGCTGGGCAAAGGAATGCTGATCCCAAGCCTGCCAACGTCTGAGGCGGTTTATCTTGCCGCCGGCGTGCTCGGGGCGACTATCATGCCGCACGTGATTTACCTGCACTCTTCGCTGACCCAGCACCTGCATGCGGGCAACCGGGCAGAGCGCTATTCCGCGACCAAATGGGACGTGGCGATAGCCATGACGATTGCCGGCTTCGTCAACCTGGCGATGATGGCGACCGCCGCAGCGGCGTTTCACTTCACCGGGCACACCGGCGTTGCCGAGCTGGAAGACGCCTATAAAACGCTGGAGCCACTGCTGAGCCATTCGGCGGCCACGATTTTCGGCCTTAGCCTGGTTGCGGCAGGTCTGTCATCAACGGTCGTCGGGACGCTCGCCGGGCAGGTCGTCATGCAGGGCTTTGTGCGCTTCTATATCCCGCTGTGGGTACGCCGGGCTATTACCATGGCGCCGTCTTTCGTGGTCATCATGATGGGGCTCGATCCTACCCGTATTCTGGTCATGAGCCAGGTTCTGCTGAGCTTCGGGATTGCCCTGGCGCTGGTGCCGCTGCTGATTTTTACCAGCGACAAAAAGCTGATGGGTGACCTGGTTAACGTTCGCTGGGTGAAGCTTGTCGGCTGGGCGATTGTGGCGGTGGTGGTGGCGCTGAACCTGTGGTTGATTTTCGGCACGTTATTTGGCAATTAATCTTGCCGGGTAAAGCGGATAAAATGAAAAGGGCTGGATAATCCAGCCCTTTTTTATCAGTGGCGGTGACCGTGGCCGTGGCCTCTGCCACGGTGGTCGTCTCGATCTCTCCAGCCTTCGCGATAGCCGCGTTCGTAGCTGTTGCGACCGCGATCCCAGCCTTTGTTCCAGCCACGGTGGTGATGCCAGCCGCGATCGCGCCATTCATAGTTTCGGTGCCAGTAGTCGCGGTCCCGCCATCTGCCGCCGTCCCAGTAGTTGCCGCGATAATCCCTGTCGCCAATCTGTAACTTAACCGATGGCAGCAGGGTAATTTCACCCGCGTTAGCCACCATCGGCGCCGCGGCCAGTAAGGCAAGGGCAAGCATTAATGACCTGAACATACTTTCTCTCCCTGGTTCTCTTAGCCGTGTTGCGGCTTGTTAACACAATATTACAAACCGACAAACAGTCCGATGAACTACACAATTCCTAAATCACCAATGGCAGCACTTTTTGCACAAGCCAGGGTCTGATTCAGGGAGAGAAGGTAAGCGTTTACACTAAAATAGCCTCGATTTCAGCGCGTTCCTGCTCGCTGAAGCCGCGCTTGCTAAGCATACCCACGGCATCCTCTATCTGGCTGGTTTTACTGGCGCCAATTAATACCGACGTTATCTTCTCATCTCGCAGTACCCACGCCAGCGCCATTTGCGACAGCTTCTGCCCGCGTTTTTCCGCCAGCGCATTAAGCTTGCGCACTTTGGCCAGTTTCTCTTCCGTTATCTGGTCCGGATTCAGGAAGCGACTGCCGCTGGCGGCACGTGAATCAGCGGGAATACCGCCCAGATAGCGGTCGGTGAGCTGGCCGCCGGCAAGAGGGGAAAAGGCGATGCTGCCAACGCCTTTGTTTTGCAGCAAATCCAGCAGGCCACCTTCAACCCAGCGCTCAAACATCGAGTAACGCGGCTGGTGGATGAGGCAGGGTGTGCCGAGATCGTTCAGGATATCAATGGCTTTTTCCGCCTGGTCTGCCGGGTAGTTAGAAATCCCCACGTACAGCGCTTTGCCCTGGCGCACGAGATGGTCGAGGGCGCGCATGGTCTCCTCCAGCGGCGTTTCCGGATCCGGGCGGTGATGATAGAAAATATCGACGTATTCCAGCCCCATGCGCTTCAGGCTCTGGTCGAGGCTCGAAATCAAATATTTGCGCGAGCCCCAGTCGCCGTAAGGCCCGTCCCACATGGTGTAGCCCGCCTTAGTGGAGATAATCAGCTCATCGCGCCAGGCATGGAAATCTTCCCGCAAAATGCGGCCAAAGTTGGACTCGGCCGAGCCCGGCGGCGGCCCGTAGTTGTTGGCGAGGTCGAAATGAGTAATCCCGAGATCAAAGGCCTTTCTCAGCAGCTGGCGGCTGGTTTCCAGCAGCGTTTCATCACCAAAATTATGCCAAAGGCCAAGGGAAATAGCGGGCAGTTTCAGGCCGCTGCGGCCGCAGCGACGGTATTCCATAGACGTATAGCGTTCAGGGTCAGGCTGCCAGGTCATTATTGCCATCCTTATGGGTAACAGAGAAATTAGTGTATACGCTTTCACAATCCAGAATACGCCGTATCCCGCTGTAAATTCCACGTTCCACCCCTAAAATCGGATATATTCTCGACACCGATCCCGGTTACTCAATACTCACAGCAAGCCCTCATAGAAGGAAAATCCTATGCGCTACTGTGTGGCAGACTATCTTGTCGACCGGCTCAACGAAGCGGGGGTCGATCACCTCTTCGGCGTGCCCGGTGACTACAACCTTGTTTTCCTGGATCACGTTATCGCCCATCCGAGGCTGGCCTGGGTTGGCTGTGCTAATGAACTGAATGCGGCCTATGCTGCCGACGGATATGCCCGCTGCAAGGGGGCGGCGGCGCTGCTGACCACGTTCGGCGTCGGAGAGCTGAGCGCGCTAAACGGCGTGGCGGGAAGTTACGCAGAGCACCTGCCCATCATTCATATTGTTGGTGCGCCAAACAGCCACGCCCAGCAGCGTGGAGAGCTGCTTCACCACACGCTGGGGGATGGCGATTTCCGTCATTTTCTGCGCATCGCGGAAGAAGTCTCGGTGGCGCAGGCCTCGCTAACGCCCGCCAACGCCTGCAGCGAAATTGACCGCGTGATCCTCGAAGCCCTCAGGCAGCAGCGTCCCGGCTATCTGTTACTGCCGAGCGATGTTGCAGAAGCGCCTGCAACGCGTCCCTCAAAACGCCTGGCGGTGAGCGAAACGGCGGCTGAACCGGCCACTCTGGAAGCCTTCCGCCATTGCGCGCAGGCCAAAATTGCCGAAAGCCGCAGCGTTGCCCTGTTGGCAGATTTCCTTGCCCAGCGCTACGGCCTGCAAAAAACGCTTCAACAATGGATGAACAGCACGCCCGTCCCGCATGCTTCATTGCTGATGGGAAAGGGGCTGTTTGATGAAAGCCAACCCGGTTTTCTCGGCACCTACAGCGGAGCGGCCAGCCAGCCGCCGGTCAAACAGGGTATTGAAGGCGCCGGGCTGGTTATCTGCGTGGGCGTGAAGTTTACCGACACCATCACCGCAGGATTTAGCCAGAAGCTAAGCCTGCAGCAGACGATTGAGGTTCAGCCGAATGCGGTGCGGGTGGGGGAACGCTGGTTTAGCGGCATTTCAATGGCTCAGGCGATAGCCATTTTGCAGCCGCTGTGCGCTCGTCAGGCTGCCTCCTGGCCCGAGGCAACGCAAAGGCCGCCAGAGCTCCCTGCCTGCGAAAGCGGCAAGCTGGACCAGCACGCTTTCTGGCAAACAATACAAAATGCCTTACAGCCAGGGGATATCATTCTGGCCGATCAGGGCACGGCGGCATTTGGTGCGGCGGCGTTGACTCTGCCTGCAGGCGTAACCTTCATCGTGCAGCCGCTCTGGGGATCGATTGGTTTTACGCTGCCAGCGGCGTTTGGGGCGCAAACCGCGTGGCCGAACAGGCGTGTACTTCTGCTGATAGGCGACGGCTCCGCCCAGCTCACTATCCAGGAACTGGGCAGCATGCAGCGTGACGGCCAGAAACCGGTCATCCTGCTGCTGAATAACGAGGGTTACACGGTTGAACGCGCTATTCATGGCCCTGAACAGCGCTACAACGACATTGCGGCCTGGGACTGGACCCGTTTGCCGCAGGCGATGAACGTTGACAGCCTCGCCGAATGCTGGCGAGTGACCGAAACCGCGCAGCTTGCCGCCGTGCTGGAGAAACTGGCCAGCCCGGAAAGGCTGGCGCTGGTGGAAGTGGTACTGCCAAAGCAGGATATTCCCGAGCTGCTGCGAGCGGTCACCAGCTCGCTGGGCAAGGGCAACTCAGAAATGGAGCACTAGCGATTCGATCGCCCGGCCATCATCAATGGTTTACCCGCCAGCAGGAGCCAGGCGGGTAACATCACGATGCACAGCAGGGGCAGGAGTTTGACGTCCGGCACCACGGCCATCGCCATAAACAAGCTCAGCCAGCCATCACGCGTCACCACAAGCACCAGGCCAAGGACGGCGCATGACAGCGTAATCGCGGCGGGAACGGCCTCGACGTGCTGGTGCAGCATCATGCCCAGGGCAACGCCCACAAATACCGCCGGGAAAATACGCCCGCCCCGGAAACCGCTGGCGGCGGCGACAACCAGCGCCGCCAGCTTCACCACCGCAAACAGCAGCAGCGATGAAACCGAGAAGCCGGAAACCGCCAGCTGGCGCATCTCGTCCAGGCCTTTAAACAGGGTGATTTCGCCGCCAATTATCCCCAACAGACCAAGCAAAAAACCACCGACGCCGAGAATAAGCACCGGCTGTTTTAGCTGATGCATCAGGCGGTGCAGCCTCGGTAAACACCAGACGCCCACCATGCCCATCGCGATGGCGATAGCGGTCACCACCGCGCCGCTGAACAGATCTTCAATGTGCATTTCCGGGTAGTTGGCAACCGGCAGGGCGAAGTGTGGATGAAAGAAAATGCTGGTGGTCAGAGCCCCTGCGGACGCCGCCATTAGTGGGGCAAACAGCCTGTCCCACAGCGGCACTTCGTTATTCCCGCCGAGCGTTTGCGAAAAGATAAGCGCGGCGGCAACCGGCGTGCCGAATAACGCACCGATGGTTCCTGCTGCGGCCAAAATCGTCCAGTCCAGCGGACTAACTTTCGGTAACACACGGGCACCCAGCGCCACCGCGAGCGCGATATTCACCGCCATGATCGGGTGTTCCGGCCCCAGGCTCACGCCGCCTGCAAGGCCTATAACCAGCGCCATAATCAGGCCCGGTATGGCCATCGCCGGTACGGGGGCGCCAATGAGCGGCTCGGTAGCGGGATCTGGCCCGCCGTGGCCCGGCAGAAAACGAATCACCAGCCCGACCGCTACGCCGGTCAGGGTCAGTATCAAGAGTATCCAGAAGGGGGCGTGGGGATCGTAACCTTGTTCCATAGGCAGCGTGGCCCATAGATACTCCTGTAGCGCCCCGGCGATTTTCATCACCACAATTAACACCAGGCTGGATAAGACGCCGATAATCAGAGCCGGGATGGAAAGTACCAGCATCGTTCTGGCTCGCGGATGGAGCATAGTCAATCCTTACAATAGGGTATCAGACGGCTCAAAAACAAAAAGTCGCAAGCCGCATTGCAAACAGGGCTGAAACGGTAAAGCCAGAATGTGACCTGGTTCAACAAACGGGCCGCACCTGGAGGATGGTCGTTGTTGTTTCGGCTGGCTAATTTTACAGTGTTGCCAGAACTTATTCTGACTTTAGCGGAGCTGTTTGAGAATGACAAAATATGCTTTGGTGGGAGATGTCGGTGGCACCAATGCACGTCTGGCGCTATGCGATTTGAGCACGGGTGATATTTCACAGGCAAAGACCTACTCCGGTCTTGATTATCCCAGCCTGGAAGCCGTGATTCAGCACTATCTCAAAGAACATAACATCAGCGTGCAGTCAGGCTGCGTGGCGATTGCCTGCCCGATAAACGGTGATTGGGTCGAAATGACCAACCACACCTGGGCGTTTTCTACCGCCGAAATGAAGAAAAACCTCGGCTTCGAACATCTGGAAATCATTAACGACTTTACCGGCGTTTCAATGGCCATTCCGGCGCTTAAAAAAGAGCACCTGATCCAGTTCGGCGGCGGCGAACCTGTCGCAGGCAAACCGGTGGTGGTTTACGGGGCGGGTACCGGGCTCGGCGTTTCTCACCTGGTTCACGTTGATAAACGCTGGATAAGCCTGCCGGGCGAGGGCGGCCACTCAGACTTTGCGGCAAACAGCGAAGAAGAAGGCATTATCCTGGAGCAGCTGCGCAAAGAGCTTGGACACGTTTCGAACGAGCGTATTCTCTCCGGCCCGGGCCTGCTGAATCTCTACCGCGCCATTGTTAAGGCCGACGGACGCGAACCAGAAAACTACCAGCCGAAGGACATTACCGAGAAAGCGGTGGACGACACCTGCACCGACTGCCGCCGCGCGCTGTCGCTATTCTGCGTGATCCTGGGGCGTTTTGGCGGCAACCTGGCGCTGAACATGAGCACCTTTGGCGGCGTGTATATCGCCGGCGGCATTGTGCCGCGCTTCCTGGAATTCTTTAAGGCTTCAGGCTTCCGCGGCGGATTTGAAGATAAAGGCCGCTTCAAAGAGTTCGTGAAGGATATTCCCGTTTATCTCATCGTTCACGATAATCCGGGACTGCTGGGCGCCGGAGCGCACCTGCGTCAGACGCTGGGGCACGTCCTGTAAGTTTTGTGCGGGCACGTTGTGCCCGCCAGATTCCCTTCTCTACAGGCGCATGAGCTGCCTGAACTCTTTCACCTTGCTGCGGCTCACCGGCACCTGAAAATCCAGGTCGCGCAGGCGCAGAATATAGGTATTGTTAAACCACGGTTCTATCTCACGGATTTTGCTCAGGTTCACCACATACGAACGGTGGCAGCGGAAGAAATGGCTCTCCGGCAGGCGGCTGCAAAATTCGGTGATATTCATCGGCATGACGTAAGACTCGCGGCGCGTATAGACGAACGTCATCTTCTCGTGGGCCTCCGCGTAGTAAATATCGTTGATGTCGGTAACGATAATTCGCTCGTCTTTGATCAGGTTAATCGTGGTGGCATCGCGGTTTTCATGACTGGACGCAGGCTGTGAGGTCTGCTGCTGGTAAGCGGCCTCAAGCTTTTGCAGCATGCCAATAATGCGCGACTCCTGATACGGCTTCAGAATGTAGTCGAAGGCCTCCAGCTCGAAGGCCTCTACCGCATGCTCTTTCCAGGCGGTGATAAACACGATGAACGGCTTATGGGCGAACTTGCTGATGTTCTGTGCCAGCAGCACGCCGTCCAGCGACGGAATATTGATGTCGAGGAAAATGGCGTCCACTTCGTGATGCTGCAGATACTTCAGCACGTCCATGCCGTCGTCGAAAGAGGCGACAATCTCCATCTCGCTGTGGTTTTTAATCAGCCAGCTAAGCTCCTGCTGTGCCAGGAACTCGTCCTCTACAATGATGACCTTCATGCTTCTCTCCCCTCCAGTGGGCGATGAGCGGCGGCGGGAACCGAGCGCGGCACGTAAAAGGCGATTTCGGTGCCCGGCTCCAGGCGGCGAATAATCAGCCCTTCGCCGTAGAGCAGCTGGACGCGGTGATGGACGTTCAGCAGGCCGATTTTATTCCCCGGCATCTCGTTATTTTCCACGCGCTCAATCACCTTAGGATCTATGCCGTGGCCGGTATCACGCACCGCAATGCGCACCCGGTTGCCGCTCTCTTCAATACTTATCGTCACCACGCCCTTACCTTTACAGGGCTGAATACCGTGCACGATGGCATTTTCCACCAGCGGCTGGATAAGCAGGCTCGGAATGCGGCAGTTGACCTCTTCATCAATGTTATAGATGACCGTCAGCTTGTCGCCGAAGCGCGCCTGCTCAATGGCGATGTAATCCTTGATCTGGTAAAGCTCCTTGCGGATATCAATCTGCTCGTCGTCGTTCAGCTCGATGTTATAGCGCAGGTAGCGTGACAGGTTGACGATAAGCTGGCGGGCGGTGTCCGGATTCATGCGGATAGAGGACGATATCGCATTCAGCGCATTGAACAGGAAGTGCGGGTTTATCTTGCTTTGCAGCGCTCTCAGCTCGGCCTTGTTGGCCATTTCACGCAGCTGCTCTGCGCGGGAAACCTCAAGCTGGGTGGAGATAATCTGCGACAGGCCGACGGCCATCTCCTGCAGCGTGGACGTTATCTGATGGGCGTGGCGGTAATAGATTTTCAGGGTGCCGGTCACCACGCCTTTTTCCCACAGCGGGATGATTATCAGGGAGTGAATCTCCGGGGTACGCCAGGCTTCGTCATCGTTACGGATAATAATGCGCCCCTCTTTCAACGCCTGACGGGTGCGCGGGCTGAAGGCCTGGTCGTTCTCATGGTAGTTATTCTCGCCAAGTCCGACGTAGGCCAGCACTTTTTCGGTATCGGTAATGGCCACCGCATCCGCGTCGATATCCTGACGAATAATCTTGCAAACCTGGCGCAGTGACTCGCTGTTGACCTTGCGGAACAGCGGCAGCGTTTTGTTGGCGATATCCAGCGCCAGCTTGGCCTGGCGGGCGGCGCTGGCCTCTTTTTCACCCTCAACGCTTTGCACCAGCAGGATGATAAAGCCGATAGACACCGAGCCGAGGATCATCGGCACGCCGATTTTAGAGACGATATCGAGGCCGAGCGCGGTGCTTGGTGCCCAGAGCACGACCAGAATCATGGTCATGGTTTCGCACACCATGCCGCCTATGATCCCGACCCGCCAGTGCTTCTCTTTCGGCACTTTGCGGTTGATCCAGCCGGCAATTATCCCGGCCAGGATACTGGTGATAAAACAGGGAATAGCGGTAATGCCGCCGATATCAATCAGGTAGCGGTGGGTCCCGGCAATCAGCCCGGTAATAATGCCTACCCAGGGCCCAAACAGAATGCCGCCGGACATCACCGCGATAATGCGCACGTTGACCAGCGAGCCTTCAACCGGCACCCCGGACCAGGTACTGAACAAGGCGAACATCGAGAAGATGGCGGTGACCGCCAGCAGCTCTTTTGGCGTGTGGGCGCTTTTGTGCAGCAGCTCGCGGAACAGTCGAATGCGAATCAGGAAGAAAAGGCAAATAAGCATCAGCGCCGCGCGATCGAATACCGCCAGCAACATAGTAAAAATTTCGTGCACGGGATACTCGCGTGGCTCAGAGGGGAAGCGCTAATGATAAGGAAATTTGGAGGGGGAAGAAAGTTCTGGACGAAGTATTCCCTCTCCTTTCCAGCTATCTCGTATTCACAAATACGCTCTATGAAGGATCAACTAAGGTTCCGTTCACTTCCAGAGTTGCTTCATATGCAGCCACCGCATCGGTGAACGACTCGGGGAAGTCACCGTCACTTCCCCGAGACCCCGGACTCCCGGCCAAATAAATCGCCGCAAGCGGTAAACCTCCGTTTTATCTCCCAGTCCTGGGTCGGCTGAGATGCGTTCCAGACGCTCTCAGCCTCCGGCCGTTCCCGACGTCCGGACCCTGGCCAGTCGGAGAGAAAACGGAGGCGATTTAAGCCGGAACCGTGCCTCGCTTCTTATTTTTACCCTCACCCTGACCCTCTCCCTGGAAAGGAGAGGGAATAAACAATGTACCCCATCGTCTGTTTTCCCCCTCTCCCTCTGGGAGAGGGCTGGGGTGAGGGGAAGATTTGTTCCCGGCTCTCATCGCCCCCGGTTATGACCCAACTCAGGTGGGGTTGAGCTGTCGGGCGCCGGGGCTGTCCGGGGGATGGCGTTATCCCCCGGACACGTTCACCGTACTCTGAACGTGCAGGGGAAAACAGATCTACGGGTGAACGGAATAACTGCGGAGCAACAGATCTCCCCCGGAATATGTTGGAAGGAAAATGTGAATAAGTGACAGCCCTTCCAGCATGAGGAGCAATCACTTCCCGCCAAGCTGCTCCTTCCCGGCGGCGGTCAAATCCTGCATGGTCGCGCGGCCAACAAAATCCACCTCAAAATCGTCGGCAGCGAAATCCGGCGGCGTCTTCCCTTCGATAAAGGCTTCCCACTGGCGCGGCAGGTACTCTGCGTTCTTCTCGCACCACGGCGCGGCGGCGATGTACATCACGTTGCTGTCGAACTCGCCGAGGTGCTCGTTCTCAACGGCATGAATCACATCGCAGTGCCAGAAAACGGTATCGCCCGGTTCCATATCGGGAATTGAGGAAATCCCAGTCAGTAAAAGGGGATGCCACTCTTTGTTAATGGATAATGCTCTGCCGGGCTTTGCTTCGCACAACGATTCTTCTGGCACATCATCCTGCAGCGCGCGCAGCAGGATCCAGGCCATGGCGTTGGCGACAGGCAGCAAATTCAGCGTACCGCCGTGCTTGCGCTGCGGGGTGAGTGCCGTCCAGCCCTGAAAAGTACGGAACATCGAACAGACGGCGGGAGACGGAAACTCCCTGACTTCAGTACGCCCTTCGGCGGCAAACGGATCGTAATCCTGCCACTGGCCGGAAAACACGTGGCGATAGACGTGACGGAAGTTTTCGTCCAGCCAGCGCTCAACCGAGCCGCCGTCAACGTGTGGGGAAAGCCCGAGCGAGCTTGAGCGAGGCGGGCGACGACGGGTACGGTCCGCGTAAGAAACGACCCGGTTTGGATCGAAATGCTGCCTGCCGCTGCTTTCTGTTTGCCAGAGATTATTGAGGAACACCTGCACCGCTTTCATGCGTTCGTGCTGGCGGGCTTCGGTCTGTGGCTTAGACCAGTAAATGCCGTAAATTTGCGGCTTACTGTCGGCAAGTGTGCCGAAATAGTTATCTTCTGCCGCATTTTTCAGGCGCTCGACAAAGTGGTTACGTTGCAGATAATTGCCGATTTCTTCATTCCATGCGGTGGCCTGCTCCTGCGGGAAAACGCCCCGCACCGTACAACAGCCGCGCTGGCGGATCAGCGCTTTTTGCTGCTCGCTGACGCGGCCGTGCAGAATGTCGTCGGCCTCGAGCTGAGGAACAGGGTTCTCACCCCGATCCATTTCAGCGCGGATCGTCTCGATCTGTTGACGAATATTGGCCTCAAGTTCGGCGAAAACCGACTGATAATCAGGCAGATCGTGGCGCAGCTTTTGTTTTATCTCACGGATAGCTTTTGGCAGATCGTTTATGTCCAGGTGCATAGGTGGCTCCATCATTCAGAGGGTAGGTTACTGAGTTGTTGCTACCTGGTTAATGTATGCCTGGTTTGGAAAATGAAATAGAGATGACTTTCATTCGAAACTTCCCGTTTTATGTCACGGAAAAAATATTTTCACTTCCCCCTCGACAGGCGATTTTTATTCAGGCTATTTTCAAAACAGGCCACATCGCGTGGCAGCGTCGCTCGGACGGTCCGGGCGCTCACGTTACTCTGAGGAATTTATGGCTGACTCCAGTCCAAAACGTCGTTTTTCGCGTATCGATCGCTTGCCCCCTTACGTTTTTAATATCACCGCCGAACTGAAAATGGCTGCGCGACGCCGCGGCGAAGACATTATCGATTTCAGCATGGGCAACCCGGATGGGGCGACGCCGCCGCACATCGTTGAGAAGCTTTGCACCGTGGCCCAGCGTGAAGACACGCACGGTTATTCCACCTCGCGAGGGATCCCACGCCTGCGCCGCGCCATTTCTCGCTGGTACAAAGATCGTTACGACGTGGACATCGACCCGGAAAGCGAAGCTATTGTGACCATCGGCTCGAAAGAAGGGCTGGCGCACCTGATGCTGGCGACGCTGGATCACGGTGACACCGTGCTGGTGCCGAACCCAAGCTACCCGATTCATATTTATGGCGCGGTCATCGCTGGGGCGCAGGTTCGCTCGGTGCCGCTGGTGGAAGGCGTGGACTTCTTTGCCGAGCTGGAACGCGCGATTCGTGAAAGCTACCCGAAACCAAAGATGATGATCCTGGGCTTCCCGTCTAACCCAACGGCGCAGTGCGTGGAGCTGGAGTTTTTCGAAAAAGTGGTCGCGCTGGCGAAGCAGTACGACGTGCTGGTCATTCACGATCTGGCCTACGCCGACATTGTTTATGACGGCTGGAAGGCACCTTCTATTATGGAAGTGCCCGGCGCACGCGACGTGGCGGTTGAGTTCTTCACGCTGTCAAAAAGCTACAATATGGCGGGCTGGCGCATCGGCTTTATGGTGGGTAACCAGGAGCTGGTAAGCGCGCTGGCGCGCATCAAGAGTTACCACGATTACGGCACCTTCACGCCGCTGCAGGTTGCGGCGATTGCTGCCCTTGAAGGCGACCAGCAGTGCGTGCGCGATATCGCAGAGCAGTACAAGCGCCGCCGAGATGTGCTGGTAAAAGGCCTGCATGAAGCCGGTTGGATGGTGGAATGCCCAAAAGCATCGATGTATGTGTGGGCAAAAATTCCGGAACAATACGCGGCCATGGGCTCGCTGGAGTTTGCTAAAAAGCTGCTGCAGGAGGCGAAAGTTTGCGTGTCGCCGGGGATTGGTTTTGGCGATTACGGCGACACTCACGTTCGCTTCGCGCTGATTGAAAACCGGGATCGTATTCGCCAGGCGGTACGCGGCATTAAAGCGATGTTCCGCGCCGATGGCCTACTGCCGCCGTTGCCGAAAAACGTCACTGAAAGCTAAAACGAAAACAGGAGCCTTTTGGCTCCTGAGACTGCTGACAAAGTTCATTGTTCTAAAAAAGTCCGAACCCGGGTCTAATAAAAATAATGAATAATGTTTTCTGGTTTGCCCCAAACAGTCGAAAACCACGTTTTTCGGCTGTTTGTCATCAATCTGAGGAGCCTTTTGGCTCCTGTTCTCTTGCGCTGCTGCTTGTGACCGCTTACTCAACCATCAGGAAGAAGGTGCCGGCCCACAACACAACAATCACAGAAATACCCATCAGAAAATATTTCACTTCACATCGCTCCGCGCTGACGCGCATCTCAACAGGTACATAATAAGCTGAAGCTGCAAACGGCTTTTAGGGTGCAGCTCCATCTGGTATTCGGAGGTAAAACCTTACCCGGACGGCGCTAATGTACTCTCAAATCTAAAATGAAAACAAGTGTCTCAAAATTGTGACAGTTGTCTATTTTTTGAACTTTTATTGGGTGTGGTTGATACCTGGGTTATTTCATTAAAAACATGGGGATATATCTTGTTTTTGACGATATTTTTTGTCTAAAAATAAGTGTTTCTACACAGAATAAAATTTACGATTTTTTATCGTTAAAAAGGGTACACGGCTAACATTTCAGAAGACAGTGAGCCTGGCGAAAAAACGACGCCGTTTTTATTGCCCAAAGGGCGAAGTAAAAGAGAAAGAATGCATCAAAACTAAAAGCATTTTTCAGAGTTTTGATGCAGTTCAGGCGGCGGTTAAGCAGGTATCTTTACACTCTGAGTAAACCGCCCGGGCGAACTTATTCCCCTTTAATGAAAACGACCATGACAACGACCGAAACTGCTTCATCTGGCACGCCGCAAACAACCTCCGTTCGCCTGCTGTTCGCTGCTCTTATGCTGGTAATGCTGCTTGCCGCGTTGGATCAAACCATCGTGTCTACGGCTTTGCCGACCATTGTGGGGGAACTGGGCGGGCTGGACAGGCTCTCCTGGGTGGTAACGGCATATCTGCTGGCCTCAACGATAGTGGTGCCGCTGTACGGTAAATTCGGCGATCTTCTCGGGCGCAAAATCGTGCTGCAAACGGCGATCGTGGTCTTTCTTCTCGGCTCCGCGCTGTGTGGCCTCGCGCAAAACATGACGCAGCTTATTTTAATGCGTGCGCTGCAGGGGCTGGGCGGCGGCGGGCTGCTGTTGGTCACCATGGCGGCGGTGGGGGACGTGATCCCGCCCGCCGAGCGTGGCAAATATCAGGGGCTGTTTGGCGGCGTATTTGGCCTGGCGACGGTCATTGGCCCGCTGATAGGCGGTTTTCTGGTGGAGCATTTCTCCTGGCGCTGGATTTTCTATATCAACCTGCCGCTGGGCATTTTTGCCCTGCTGGTCATTGGCGCGGTGCTGAAATCCCAGACGGCACGCATTCGCCACCAGATTGATTTTCTTGGCGCGGGCTACCTGACAATTTCACTCACCTGCCTGATTTTATTCACCAGCGAAGGCGGCACGGTTATGGCGTGGTCTGACCCGCGGCTGTGGTGCATCTTTGCGTTCTTTGTCGTGACCCTCATCGGCTTTATCTATGAAGAGCGGCTGGCCATTGAGCCGATGATCCCGCTGCATCTGTTTCGTAACCGCACCTTTTTACTGAGCTGCCTGGTCGGGTTTATCATCGGCATGTCACTGTTTGGCTCGATGACCTTTTTGCCGCTCTACCTGCAGGTGGTGAAATTCTCCACGCCGTCCCAGGCGGGGATGCAAATGCTGCCGCTGATGGGCGGGCTTATCCTGACCTCAATCATCAGCGGGCGCATCATCAGTAAAATAGGCCGTTACCGCATCTTTCCTATTATTGGCACGCTGCTGAGTTTTATCGCCATGGCGCTGCTCGGGACGCTAAAGCTGGATACGCCGCTGACTACGCTCTATCTCTACGTAGGGCTGTTGGGGCTTGGGCTAGGGATGGTGATGCAGGTGTTGGTGCTGGCCGTGCAGAACAGCGTGGAAATCAAGCTCATCGGCGTCGCGACCTCAAGCGCGACGCTGTTTCGCTCCATCGGCGGCTCAATCGGCGTGGCCGCGTTCGGCGCGGTGTTCACCTCCGTGCTGCGCAGCAATCTTGAGACGCTGATCCCCGAAGGTACTCAGCTGCCGCGCCAGCTTGGCGCGCAGGCGGTACACCAGCTGCCTACGGCGATCCGTAACGATTATCTGCAGGCCTTTGGTTCGGCGATTCATTCCGTATTTATGATTTCGGCGGGCGTCGTGGTGCTCGGCTTTATCCTGTCGCTGTTTATGAAAAATGAGCCGCTAAGAAAATAGCGGTATCAGTGGGACTGCTGATGCCGCGACCACGCCGCCAGCACCGTGCGCTCGGAAAGCTCCAGGTATTCAGCGAGCGTTGCGGCGGCCTGGGCGTTATTGCCATCGTTGAGCAGGGCGAGGATATGCGCATTTTTCTCGATATAAGGCGCGTAGAGCATCTCCGGATCGTTCAGATGGCCGAACGCCAGCCTTAACTCTGCGGAGATATTACGGTAGAGGCGAATCAGGCGTTCGCTGTCGGCAAGTTCGACAATCGCGGTATGAAACTTCATGTTGGCCGTTCCCACGCTACGCCAGTCGCTGGTCTGGCGGTGTTGCCGCGCTTCTTCCACGGCTGCCTCCATTTTTGCCACGGCGGGATGCAGTGGATAGGCGTGGGCTAACGCGTCGCACTCAATTAAGCGGCGAATACGGTAGATGTCGAGGATATCTGCCATATCCGGCACCGCCACGTACACGCCCCGATTGGGCTCATAGCGCAGCAATCCTTCCTGGGTCAGCATCCTGAACACCTCGCGCAGCGTATTGCGTGAAATATCCAGCTGCTCGCTGAGCGCGGCCTCAGACAGACGCGTGCCAGGCACAAGCTCCCCAACGATGATTTTATGGCGAACGGTTTCGGCGATTTTCTCGCTCAGCATCTGGGCAGGCAGCTCTTTTTTCATGATTTTCCGCGCGTGATTCGGTAAGCGGCAATCTTTACATATTCGCCAGGGGGCAGCAAGACGTTGACGGCGCAGGATTATTTCAAAATAAGCGGCAGGTTATGCACTTTTTTGGTGATTCATCGTGTTTTTATGCACTGATATGGTGCGTGAAGTTGTTAGAAGATGCCAAAAAGTGATCGCCGTTGGTTTTTTATCATCCACTTTTCGATTCTGTTTGTCTGTTTAATCAACACTCATTAGCTTATTGTTCAACAATAAATTTATATTTGATTAACAATCTGGCTATTTGCTCCAACGATGGCCTGCTTATTGCTTAACAGACAAGGTCATAATTCTAATAATGGAGTGAGTAAGATGGCAGCGCATGAAACCGAAGACCAATCCTTTGTTCAGAAGCGACGCTCATCGCTGATCGCGGCGATATTCCTGATGGCAACCTCGGCCATTGGGCCCGGCTTTATCACCCAGACGGCCACCTTTACCGCGACGATGGGCTCGGCCTTTGCCTTCGGTATTATGGCTTCTATCGTCATCGACTTTGTGGTGCAGCAGAACATCTGGCGCGTGGTCACGGTCACGAAAATGCGCGCCTCCGATCTTGCCAACGAAACGCTGCCGGGCAGCGGTTACCTGCTCTCCGTGCTGGTGATTTTTGGCGGGCTGGTGTTCAACATCGGCAATATTGCCGGCGCCGGCCTGGGGCTGAACGCCATGTTTGGCCTGGCGCCAAAGTGGGGCGGATTACTCAGCGCGCTGCTGGCTATTTATATTTTCTCCTCCCGCCGCGCCAGCACCGCCATTGACCGCCTGATGATCGTGCTTGGCCTGGTGATGATTGCGCTCACGCTGTACGTGGCTTTCGTTTCCGGCCCGCCGGTGGGCGAAGCCCTGTACCAGAGCGTCCTGCCGGATCACATCAACTTTGCCACCATTACCACCATCGTCGGCGGTACCGTCGGCGGCTATATCTCCTACGCCGGCGCGCACCGGCTGTTGGATAAAGGCATGGGCGGCGTGGAAAATATTCAGGCCGTCTCCTCCGGCGCGACAAAAGGCATACTGGTCGTTGGGTTAATGCGTTATATCCTGTTCCTCGCCGTGCTGGGCGTGGTTGCCAGCGGCGTCACGCTGGATATTTCCAGCCAGGTGGCAAACCCGGCGCTGCAGGCATTCCAGCATGCGGTGGGCTCCTTCGGCGTGCAGCTCTTCGGCTTTATTTTCTGGGCAGCGGCGATTACCAGCGTGATTGGCGCGGCCTACACCTCAGTGACCTTTATGACGGTGTTTAATAAACAAATGGGCGAGCGCCAGCGCAGCATCGCGACGGTAATTTTTATCGCCGTCTCGCTGGTGATTTACCTGATGTTAGGCACGGCTCCGGCGGCGCTGCTGGTGTTTGCCGGTGGCTTTAACGGCCTGATTTTACCGATCGGCATGACGCTCTTTATCTACGTGGGCTGGAAACGGGCCGATTTGATGGCGGGTTATCGCTATCCGCGCTGGCTGCTGTGGACGGGGCTGATTACCTGCGCGCTCACCTGGTATATGGGGGCGCTCTCCGTCGGCGCGATATTTGACTTCCTGAAGATTGTCTAAGGAACAAAAGATGTTGAAAACAATCGATTTAAACAGTGATTTAGGTGAGAGCTTTGGGCAGTGGAGCATGGGTGACGATGCGGCCATTCTCACGCTGGTCAGCAGCGCCAACGTGGCCTGCGGCTTTCACGCCGGGTCTCCCGCCGGAATTTTAGAAACGCTGAAAGCCGCGAAGGCCCAAAGTGTGGTGGTTGGCGCGCACGTGGCGTACCCGGACCTCGTGGGCTTTGGCCGCCGCAATATGGACGTGGCAAGCGACGAACTCACCGCGGACGTCATTTACCAGATTGGCGCGCTGCAGGGGCTGGCCCGCGCGGCCGGTACGGAAGTGCGATACGTGAAGCCGCACGGCGCGCTGTATAACACCATCGCCCACCATGAACGTCAGGCGCTGGCGGTGATCGACGCGATTCTGGCCGTTAACCCGCAGCTGCCGCTCGTGGGACTGGCTGGCTCCCCGGTGCTGGCGCTGGCGCAGCAAAAAGGGCTGAAAACCATTGCCGAAGCTTTTGCTGACCGCGCCTACCATGCGGATGGCTCGCTGGTTTCACGTCGTGAGGCGGGGTCGGTGCTGCACGACGCCGGGCAGGTCGCTCAGCGTATGCTGCAGTTAATCACCGAAGGCGGCGTGGACTCTATCGAAGGGAAATTTACCCCGATACAGGCTGATTCAATTTGCGTCCACGGTGACAGCCCCGGCGCTATTGCGATGGCGGCGGAGATCCGCAAGCTGCTTGAATCCCAGGGCATCGGCATTCGCGCGTTTGCCCCGCACGACTGAGGAGTGTTTATGTCGATGTTAGGGGAAATAACGTGAGATTCTTAGCCGTTAATCTCAGCAGTTTTTTGGTGGAACTCAGTTCGCTCGACGAAACGCTGGCGCTTTTTGATTCCCTGAGCCCCGCGCCTGAAAAAGGCATCGAAGAGATTATTCCTGCCGCCCGCACCTTGCTGGTTCGCTTTTGCCCGCGAGAAACCAGCCTGGCGTCGCTGGCCGAAAAAATAGCGCGTCATTCTTTGACCCAGCGTGCGCAGCACAACAGCCAGCAGGTCACTATCCCGGTTCATTACAATGGCGAAGATTTACCCGCTTTGGCTGAACTGCTGGGCATTGAGATACAGGCTTTGATTCGTCGCCATCAGGAATCCATGTGGAACGTCGCGTTTACCGGTTTTGCGCCCGGTTTCGCCTACATGGTTTCTGACGCCGGGGGCTGGCAAACGCCGCGCCGCAGTACGCCACGCACCCGTATTCCTGCGGGTTCCGTTGCGCTGGCCGGTGAGTTTAGCGGTATCTATCCGCAGGCCAGCCCCGGCGGCTGGCAGCTTATTGGCCAGACCGAGCTGAAAATGTGGGATCTCTCTCGCGAACAGCCCGCGCTGCTGATGCCCGGCGCGCAGGTTAACTTTATCGACGCGGCGAAAAGCACCAAAACCGTCTCGCTGCCCGCGCGCGTTCTCCCGCAAAGCCTTCCTGAAGGCGCTGGCGCAACGTTGACGGTGCTGGCGACCGGGCTGCAAACGCTGTGGCAGGACAATGGCCGGGCGGGAAGGGCTGGTATGGGGCTTTCTGAATCAGGGGCGATGGATAAATCCGCGCTGCATGCGGCCAACCGTATTGTGGGCAATCCAGCCAACTCGCCGTGCCTTGAAATTACGCAGGGCGGCTTCCGCGCCAGGGTGACGGGCGATGTGGTCATCAGCGTGACCGGGGCGCAGTGCCCGCTGACGCTGCGTACGGCGCAGGGCGAGCGTTATGCTGTGGGCGGCAATCGGCCGCTAAACCTGGCGACCGGAGACGAGATTCACTTTGGGGCTCCAGCCCGAGGTTTACGCAGCTACCTCGCCGTTCGCGGCGGGTTTATCGTGCCGCAGAGCCTGGGCAGCGCAGCGCGCGACAGCCTGGCGCAGGTTGGCCCTGAACCGCTGAGCGTGGGCGATATTTTAGCGACCGGGGCGCATTCAAATCCTGGCCCGGTACAGCTCAATGAACTCCCGGCGTCGCCGTTACCCACGCCAGAAGACACCGTTACGCTGGATATCGTGCTCGGGCCGCGTACCGACTGGTTTACCGCTCAGGCGGTTGAACTGCTGACGGCGCAGCGCTGGCGGGTGACGCCGCAATCGAACCGCATTGGCTTACGCCTGGCCGGGGAACAGCCCCTGGCACGCAGCCAGCCTCAGGAGCTGCCGAGCGAAGGCACCTGCAGCGGCTCCATCCAGGTTCCCGCCAGCGGGCAGCCCGTTCTGTTTCTGCACGACCATCCGCTCACCGGCGGGTATCCGGTGATTGCCGCCGTGGCTGAATATCACCTCGACCTGGCCGGGCAAATCCCGCCGGGTGCCTCGATTCGCTTCAACGTTATCCGACCTTTTTTGGAAATAGCAGGGAGTAAAACCAGTGACCACCGCGACGCATAAAGTTCTGATCGCCAACCGGGGCGAAATTGCCGTCCGCATTATTCGTGCCTGCCGTGATTACGGCGTAGAGGCCGTGGCGGTTTACTCTGATGCAGACGCCGATGCGCTTCACGTTCGCATAGCCGATGAAGCCTGGGCATTGCCCGGTATTCAGTCCAGCGAAACCTATTTAAATATTCCGCTGTTGGTGGATATTGCTCGCCGCAGCGGAGCTAGCATGGTTCACCCCGGCTACGGTTTCCTCTCTGAGAGGGCCGAGTTTGCCCGGGCGGTACAGGCAGCCGGGCTTATCTGGATTGGCCCAGAGCCGGAGACAATTGAAAAGCTGGGGGACAAAGTTCAGGCCCGCAAAATTGCCCTGCAGGTGGGTGCCCCACTGGTAAAAGGCACGGCCGATCCGGTTAGCAGCGGTGCCGAAGTTGTCGATTTTGCCTCGACGTATGGCCTGCCGGTGGCGATTAAAGCCGCATTTGGCGGCGGCGGACGAGGGCTGAAGGTGGCCTGGCAGCTTGACGAGGTCGAAGAGCTTTACCAGTCGGCGACGCGCGAGGCGTTAAGCGCCTTTGGCCGCGGCGAATGTTACGTCGAGCAGTATCTCGACTGCCCACGGCACATTGAAGCGCAGGTGATTGCCGACAAACACGGCAACGTGGTGGTGCTCGGCACCCGCGACTGTTCGCTGCAGCGCCGCAACCAGAAGCTGGTAGAAGAAGCACCCGCGCCGTTTATCAGCGAATCGCAGAGACAGGAAATCCATAACGCCGCGCGCGATATCTGTGCCCACGCGGGCTACGTTGGCGCGGGCACCGTTGAGTTCTTACTCAGCCGCGACGGAAAATTGTCATTCCTTGAGGTCAATACCCGCCTGCAGGTAGAGCATCCGGTTAGCGAAGAGACGACCGGGATTGATATCGTCGTGGAGCAACTCCGTATAGCCGAAGGTTTGCCGCTGAGCATTCAGGCCACGCCGGTTCCACGCGGTCACTCGTTTGAGTTCCGCATTAATGCCGAAGATGCCGGTAAAGGCTATTTGCCTACGCCGGGCAAGATTAGCATATTCCGTGCACCGTCCGGCGCGGGTATTCGCCTCGACAGCGGCGTGGAGGCCGGGTCTTCAGTGCCGGGCAGCTACGACTCTTTGATGGCGAAACTGATCGTCACCGGCAGCACCCGCGATCAGGCCATTGCCCGCGCCCGCCGGGCCCTGCGTGAATTCGAGATTGACGGCGTGGCTTCCGTGCTGCCGTTCCATCGCGCCGTGATGGACGATCCTGATTTCACCGAAAATTTTGCCGTGCACACCCGCTGGATTGAAACGGATTTTGCCGGGCGCATTGCGTTTGCTCCGCGCCAGGTGCCAGTTGCCGATGAAGTTCTGACGCGCAGCTGGATAGAGCTGGACGGGCGTCGAGTGCAGCTGGGGCTGCCAGCAAGCCTGTTTGGCGGCCTTGCGCTGTCGAATATGGGCCGTGCCCCGCAGGCGATACCTGAAATCATCAATGAAGCCGCCATCGAAGCGCCGATTTCCGGCGTGCTTCACGGCTGGCTGAAAGACGAAGGGGCGGCCGTCGAGCAGGGCGAGGTTATTGGCGTGATGGAAGCCATGAAAATGGAGGTTCAGGTGGTGGCGCACCGTAGCGGCATACTCAAACAGGGCGTCGAAAAAGGCGCTTCTCTTGAGGCCGGCCAGCCTCTCGGTGAAATTGGCTAAAATCTAAGGCGGGCCCGAACCCGCCTTTTTCTCTGCTGGTATGTCGGTGTAAATGTCGGTATAAATGTCGGAGAAACTTTCCCCGGAGTAAACCGATGAAGCCCTACCATCCTCCCTTTTCTCTGACTTCCTCTATTCTCAGCCGCACGATTGAAATTGGGGAGCTGCTTGGGCAGTGGTCATCGAATGCCCAACGAACCTCTCCGCTGTTACGCAAAGAAAACCGTATCCGCACTATTCAGGCTTCTCTGGCAATAGAGCACAACAGCTTATCTGCCCAACAGGTGACGGCGATTATGGAGGGCAAGCGGGTCCTGGCCCCGGCAAAAGATATTCAGGAAGTCCGCAACGCCATTCTCGCCTATGAGGCGCTTTCCGGCTGGCAAAGTGGCAATGTTGACAATCTATTGTCAGCGCATCGGGTGCTGATGCTGGGTCTGGTCGATATACCTGGCCAGCTTCGCAGCGGCGATGTAGGCGTTTACAGGGAGGGGAGGCTGATACATATGGCCCCGCCGGCAAGCCAGGTGGGCCGGCTGATGAATCAGCTGTGTGACTGGCTTCATGGCACAGATCTCCACCCGCTGGTTGCCAGTTCTGTCTTCCATTATGAGTTTGAGTTTATCCATCCTTTCAGCGACGGCAACGGACGAATGGGGCGGCTTTGGCAGACGCTGATCCTGAGTGAGTGGCGAGCCGAGCTTGCCTGGCTGCCGGTTGAGACGCTAATTCACGACCGCCAGGAAGCCTATTATCGGGTGCTCAGAGAGTGTGACCGCCAGAGCGACTGCACGGCTTTTGTGGAGTTTATGCTGGATATGCTGAAGATTGCACTGCAAGAAGGCGTGGCCCATAGCCGGCTGGAGGAAGAGCCAGCCCCATTTTTTGCCAGACGGTTGAGCGCAACGGCCGGGCAAATCCTGAATTTAATTGTGGCAGAACCGTCGATAACCATAGCCCGACTGGCGGAGGCCACCGGCTTAACCAGCCGCACCATAGAGCGTAATCTCAAAACGCTTCAGCAAGACGGGCGGCTGGAGCGTATAGGCGCTGCACGGAATGGCTACTGGCTAGCGAAATGAAGCGACATTTTTCAAGGATGTGACATCATCACCACCTTTATGTGATTAACAATAAGATAACATTATATCTAACAAAATTGTGACAAAGCACAATATACATATAACTTAATATGTTTTATAAAATGTAGCCATTGCCTGCAACTATGCCCCCTAAAGAGAAAGACATATGGAACAGACATCTGCTACAAAAAGTACCGACACGCAGCCGGAGAAGGGCCAGCAGTTCAACCGCTCCATCGGCCTGGTGTCCAACTTTGCGCTTGGTTTTACCTATCTCTCGCCGCTCACTGCGGTTTATTCCCTGTTTGCGCTGGCGATAACGCTCGCCGGGCCGCCGGCCATCTGGTGGATCCTGATTGCCGCCTGCGGGCAGCTGCTGGTGGCCCTGGTGTTTGGCGAGGTGGCTTCGCAATACCCGATAACCGGCGGGCTTTATCCCTGGGCCAGAAGGCTATGGGGCAAAAAATATGCCTGGATTGCGGCGTGGATTTACCTCTGGGCGCTGGTGGTCACCATTACCTCCATCGTCGAATACACCTCGACCTTCGTTGCCTCGCTGTTCCACTATGGCGACACGCCGCTGGCGATGTTGCTGACCTCCGTAGTGCTGCTGACTATCATGATGGGCGTGAACATGTCCGGGACAAAAAACCTGGCAAGGGTTGCCCGCTTCGGCTTCTGGTGCGAAATCATCAGCGTGATCGCGCTCGGGATCTATCTGCTGATTTTCCACCGTAACCAGCCGTTCTCCGTGGTGTTCGACGCCATGGGCGCGCTGGCGAAGGACGGCAGCTACGGCACGGCGTTTATGTCGGCGTCGCTGATGGGGCTGTTTATGTTCTTCGGCTTCGAAGCCTGCGGCAACGTGGCGGAGGAGGTCAAAAATCCAGGACGTAAGATCCCGGTGGCGATGATCCTCAGCATTGTCTTCGGCGCGATCTCCGCCGTGATCTCTATCCTCGGCTACCTGCTGTCATCCCCGGATTTGATGAATATCGTTAACGGCAAAATTGCCGATCCGATCCCGGCGATTCTCAATGACGCGCTGGGCGAGAAGGGCGCAACCGTGTTTATCGTGATTGCCATCGTGGCGATGCTGTCCTGCATTCTGTCTCTTCAGGCCGCGCTGAGCCGCCTGATCTTCTCGTTCTCCCGCGACAAAATGCTGCCGGGCAGCGAGTGGATGGCGAAGATCTCGAAGCACAGCGTGCCGGACAACGCGATGCTGATAAGCTGCCTGCTGCCGATGGTGATTTGCGTCTGGGTTTACTTCCAGCCGGATAACCTGGCCAGAATCACCGCGTTTGCGGTTATCGGCATCTACGTTTCGTTCCAGATGGTGATTCTTGCCGCGCTGCGCCAGCGGCTCAAAGGCTGGAAGCCTGCGGGAGAATGGACGCTGGGGGCGTGGGGCATGCTGGTGAACGTGCTGGCGCTGGCCTACGGTATTGGCGGCATTTGGCTGCTGGCCCAGCCTGCCGACAGCGCAACCTTTATTGACCGCTGGACGGTGCTGATTGGCCTGGCTTTGGTCATCGGCTCGGGGCTGGTCTATATGTCGATAGCCAGGCCGTTCGGCCACTCTGATGCGCCAGAAAATGACGCCATTGAATACGCTAAACGGCTAAATCTTTCTCGCGAATATTAATAAAAAAGGGCCCTCGGGCCCTTTTCGTTGGGATGCATTTTATCCACAGAGTTTAAGGGCCTTAAGGCCCATTTTTAATCAACTCATATAACGTGCAGTATTCTGTTTTATAAACTTCAACCGCCCCGGCGGCATTCAGTAATTCACCTACGCGATATTTAGGATAAGTGGAGAAAATAATCCGCTGATCTAAATTAGTCAGGACAACTTTGTGGTTATTAAACAGCGGAAGTAATTCTTCTTCTACTTCACTGACCAGCACGTCAATCGCGGCGACGCCGATAAAACGCTGATGAAAATAGACAGGCATGGCTGACGTCAGGGTATAAGACGTATTGCAGACGTAGTCGACGTAGGGGCCGTGAATATAGGCCTTGCCGTTTTCCTGCGCATCTTTAAACCACTCGAAGGTCCTGAAATCCAGACGCTGCTGGGTGGCCTGATCCAGGTCCAGGTTAACCTTTTTCACGCCGTCGGCTTTTTTGTACCACCACTCCAGCAGCCAGTATTCTTTTTCGTCGTGGCTACCCGCTATATGGCTGGCAAAGCCTGAACCTGAGCAGTAGGGCGTCAGGTTGAGCGTCTCTTTGATGTGTTCCTGAATGGATCTTTTTACCGCAGGATCCAGCAGCAGCTTATGGTCGTCGCCCTGGAACTCCCCCAGCGCGGCCTCAACCTGCCCGGCAAGGGCAATGGTCGCCTCGATGGTGGTGCTAATAATGTCGTCAATTTTACGGGTAAATGGGATGAGGGTTGCAGGTACATTCATAGTGATGCCCGTGTTGTTGTGTTGGTTTTATTTATATTTTAATTTGCTTTCAATGAGGTAGAAGGTAAAGGTGTCGATAAGCTGCGTGGCTAACCGCACCGCCTCCTGCTCGCGGTGGCTTTCCAGTGCCGCAATCAATTCGGTATAAACATCAATCACTTCCCGGTGAATGGCGTCATCGCGATAAAGAATGGCCACCAGCGAAGCCCATTCGGCCTGCAGCAGCAGCTCCTGGTTGGCGAGCCTCGCTGACTGAGAGCTGGCGGAGAGCGCCAGCAGGCAGCGCATATCGGCCTGCGTTTTTAGTTCCGGCGTGCTGGCAGACTTCAGCTCCTCAATAAATTCTCGCAGGCGGGTGATATCCGCCCCGGTCATTCTTCTGGAGGCAAGCTTTGCGCTGTGGCTTATTATCGCGCAGTGCATTTCGCCGAGGTCAGAAATATAGTCGGAGCTGATAGCCTTAAAAGGGTGAAGCGGGGTATGAAATTCACCGCTATTTTCACAAACAAAGCTGCCGCCATTTCTCCCACGAACCGTGTGGATTAAATTGTTGGCGCGCAGCGTATTTAAGGCTTCGCGTATCGTAATGTGGGAAACGCCCATCATTTTGGCAAGATCGGCCTCATTTGGAAGCTGTTCATTTGCCTCAAGCAAACCAGTAATAATTGCATTTGAAAGCCGCTGCACAATTTGATCGGATCGACTTGCCTGTCCTATAGGTGCGAATATTACTGCGTGAGTAATCATAGTGCTCTCTGATTAAAATTCCCTGAATCAACGGTTATTGATAGCACAGCCCGGGCCTTTAAGAAAGGGAGCGGCAGGCTACCAGAATCGGAGGTTTTCCCGCCGCTTCAACGGTTCGTATGTAAAAACATTGTTAAATTGTGGGGTCGATCATGTTGCTGTGAAGTGTGGATTGAAAAGCTATCAGTCAAAAGATATTACATAATATTGTTTATGTTTAATCTGAGGAGAAGGCGATGCAAACCCTGAAGCATTTCATCAACGGGCGGTACGTGGCGGGCCAGCAAAACACGCTGTTTGATTTGATAAGCCCGGTCAACGGTGAGGTTTATGCCCAATCGCCTGACGGCGGCACGGAAGAGGTTAATCAGGCTTACGCGGCGGCAAAGACGGCGTTCGCCGTATGGAAGCATTCTCTGCCGTCCGAGCGGCAGCGCGCGTTACTGAAGCTTGCCGACGAAATTGAACGTAACGCAGCGCGCATTGTGGAGGTGCAAAGCCAGGAAACGGGCCAGCTGAAACACTTTATCGAGCGCGATGAAATCGCCGCCTCCTGCGACGCCATCCGTTTCTTCGCCGGCGCGGCTCGCTGCCTAGAAGGGAAAGCCTCCGGGGAATATGCGGCCGGGTTTACCTCCACTATTCGCCGTGAGCCGCTGGGCATCGTCGGGCAGGTCACGCCGTGGAACTACCCGTTTATGATGGCGGTGTGGAAAATCGCCCCCGCGCTTGCGGCGGGCAATACCGTGGTGCTTAAGCCGAGCGATACCACGCCCATCAGCACCCTGATGCTCGCCGAAATTGCCGCGCCATTATTCCCGCAGGGCGCGTTTAACGTGGTGCTGGGCAAAGCGGGAACGGGCTCGCTGGTGGTATCCAACCCGGAAGCCTCGCTGGTGTCGATTACCGGCTCCGTTCGCGCCGGGCTGCAGGTGGCCGCTTCCGCCGCCGCCAACCTGACCAAAGCGCACCTTGAATTAGGCGGCAAAGCGCCGGTGGTGGTGTTTGCCGATGCGGACATGAACAAAGCGGTGGAGGTGATTACCGCCGCAGGCTTCTCGAATGCGGGGCAGGACTGCACCGCGGCCACGCGTATTATCGTGGAAGCCTCCGCCTATGACGCCTTCCTCGAAAAGCTGATTCAGAAAACCAAATCAATCACCTTCGGCGAACCGGACGACAGCCAGGCCCTGTACGGCGCGCTGAACAGCCGCAACCAGCTGGAGCAGGTGACGGGCTTTATTGAGCGGCTTCCGGCTCATGCAAAAATTGAAACCGGTGGCAAAAAGGGCGCAGGCCCTGGCTTCTACTTTGAGCCGACGATTATTTCCGGGCTGAAGCAGCGCGACGAGGCCATCCAGCACGAGGTCTTTGGCCCGGTGATGACCATCCAGTCTTTCAGCAGCGAAGAAGAGGCGCTCAGTAGAGCTAACGATGTGGAATATGGCCTGGCGGCGAGCGTCTGGACCAGCAGCCACAGCCGGGCGCAGCGTTTCAGCACCCGCCTCGATTTTGGCACCGTGTGGATCAACAACCACATCCCGCTGTGTGCGGAAATGCCCCACGGCGGCTTTAAAAAGTCCGGCTACGGCAAAGACCTTTCCTCCTATTCGCTCGACGAATACACCCGCCTTAAACACATCATGTGCGATATCACTGAATAAGGATTTTTGAGATGAAAATAGTCAATGCAGCTGCGCTGTCGCTGGTTCTGTTCTCAACCCTGGCGCTGGCCGAAAGCTCTCCGCTCACGGTGGTGAAAAACTACATGGCCGCGTGGAACGCCCATCAAGCCGGGCAGGCGGCGGAATACCTCGCCAGCGACATGGTGTATTACGACGCGGCGGTCGGCACGCCGGTGGAAGGGAAAGAAAAAGCGGAAAAAGAGGTGATTGGCGCGTTTATTAAAGCGGTGCCGGACCTGCACTGGCAGATGACCAGCGAGCCGGTTTACAACAAAGACACCATCGCTTTCCGCTGGACGTTCAGCGGCACCAACAGCGGCGAATGGAGCGGCAGCCCGGCGACCAACAACCCGATCAAGTTTGAAGGCGTGAGCTTTATCAAAGTCAGCCACGGTAAAATCAGCTGGCAGGGCGACTACTATGATTCGAAAAAACTCGACGAAGAGTTAAAGCCGCGCCAATAGCTGACTGCGCGCCGCGGCCGGTCAGCCTGCGGCGTTCAGGCCCCCCGTTACCAGAAATGACACCAGCGTTAACAGGCTTATCGCGTAGCGAAGCGGCAGGGAGTTTGTTATCATTTGGTGAATAATATGTCTAAAAGACTGATAAAAAAGGTTATCTATGTCTATTACCCGACGTGACTTTCTTAACGGGATGGCAATTGCAATTGTCTCTGGTTTAACGCCTCTGGAACTGGTGAGGGCCACCGGCAAAGCGCCCGGCAGCGCCGTTATCAATGCAGATTACTATCCGCCGGGCCTGACCGGGCTGCGCGGCAACCACCCCGGCTCGTTCGAAATGGCGCATGCCCTTGGCCGCGAGCACGAAAAATTCGACTTCGGCAAATTGCCAGCGGAAGAAGAGTACGATCTGGTGATTGTCGGCGGCGGTATCAGCGGCCTGGCGGCAGCCTGCTTCTGGCAGGAAAAAATGGGCAAGGAGGCAAAAATTCTTGTCCTCGACAACCATGACGACTTCGGCGGGCACGCCAAGCGCAACCAGTTTAACGTTGGCGGTAAAACCCTGCTTGGCTACGGCGGCAGCGAGTCATTCCAGTCGCCCAACAGCAACTTCAGCCCGGTGGTTCAAGGCCTGATGGACTCCCTGGGCGTTAGCATCACGCGCATGAAGAGCAGCTTTGACACGACCTTCTACCCGGACCAGCACCTGAGCCGCGGCGTGTTCTTCGATAAAAAGAACTTCGGCGAAACCAAAATCGTCAGCGGCGACCCTGGCCGCGCGGTGTCGGACGATATTCCGCCGGACAGGCTGAATGGCCGCAGCATCGAAGCCTTTATCAACGACTTCCCGCTGAGTGAAGCAGACCGCAAGGCGCTGCTGGATCTGCACGTCAACCCTGCCGATTACCTGCAGGGGATGACGGTCGAGCAGAAAACCGAATGGCTGGATAACCACAGCTACCATGAATTCCTCGAGAAGAAAGTCGGCTTAAGCAAAATGGCGCTGATGTACTTCCAGCAGCGCACCAACGACTTCTTCGCCATTGGCATTGAAGGCGTGAGCTGTGGCGATGCGCGTGCCTGTGCGCTTCCGGGGATGGAGGCGATGGGCCTGCCGCCGCTGGATGGCGAGGCGCTGGCCGACCTTGAAGAGCCTTACACCTATCACTTCCCGGACGGCAACGCCGGGCTGACGCGGCTGATGGTTCGCAAGCTGATCCCTGAAGCGCTGCCGGGCAGCACGATGGAAGATTCCGTCACCGCCAGGCTGCACTATGAGCTGCTGGATCGCCCGGAAAACGGCACCCGCATTCGCCTCAACAGCAGCGTGATTAACGCCGCCAATGCCGATAACGGCGTGGTGGTGAGCTACATCAACCACCAGAGCGGCAAGCTGCACCGCGTGAAGAGCCGCAACGCCATCATGGCGGGCTACAACATGATGATCCCGTATATCGTGCCGGAGACGCCGGAGCAGCAAAAAGAAGATCTGCGCCTCAACGTGAAAGCGCCGCTGGTTTACACCAACGTGGTGGTGAACAACTGGCGTGCTTTTAAGAACACAGGCGTGCATGAGTTCTATTCCCCGGCCGCGCCGTACAGCCGCGTGAAGCTCGACTACCCGGTAAGCATGGGCGATTACCATCACCCGCAGACGCCGGATGACCCGATGTGTATTCACATGGTTTACGTCCCGACCTATCCGGGCAGCAACATGTCTCCGCGCGAGCAGTTCCGCCGGGGGCGCGCTTTCCTGCTGGGCTCCACCTTTGAAGCCCATGAGCAGATGATTCGTTCTCAGCTGCAGGAGATGCTGGGCCACACAGGTTTTGACCACGAGCGCGATATCGCGGCGATTACGGTCAACCGATGGGCGCACGGCTATGCCTATTACGCTAACTCCCTGAGCGATGATATGGAAAAGATGCCCGAGATTATCAACCGCGCTCGCCAGCCGATAGGCCGCATCACGATTGCTAACTCTGACTCCGACTGGAGTGCTTATGCTCATGCGGCGATTGACCAGGCATGGCGTGCGGTGAACGAACTTGTGGCGATGGGGTAACCAAAAAATGAAACGTATTTTAGCGGCTATCTCAATCCTCTTTTCTGCCAGCGGCTATGCTGCCGTTTCGCAGGGCGAGTACGTGGCGCGCGCGTCTGACTGCGTTGCCTGCCATACCGTGGACGGCGGCCAGGCGATGGCCGGAGGCAAGAAATTTGCCACGCCGGTGGGTGATATTTACTCCACCAACATCACGCCGGACAAAACCCACGGCATCGGCGATTACAGCTACGAAGATTTCGAGAAGGCTGTTCGCCAGGGCATTGCCAAAGATGGCCACGCGCTCTACCCGGCGATGCCTTATCCTTCCTACGCCAAAATGACCGATGAGGACGTGAAGGCGCTGTACGACTACTTTATGAAAGAAGTCACCCCGGCGGCGACCGCCAATAAAGAGAACGACATTCCGCTGCTGCTGTCTGCCCGCTGGCCTCTACGCGTATGGAACGGCCTGTTCGTGGATGACGTAAAATCCGGCGGAGTAGTGGTTGACGCCAGCGGGAATAACGCCGAGAAAATTAAGCGTGGGGCTTATCTGGTACAGGGGCCAGGCCACTGCGGCGCTTGCCATACGCCGCGCGGCATGGCGATGCAGGAGAAAGGCTACGATGATTCCAGCCCGGAATTCCTGAGCGGGGCGATGATCGACGGCTGGTATGCGCCTTCTCTGCGCGGCATGAATATGTCGACGCAGGAAGTGAAAGATCTGCTGAGCAAAGGCCGCAGCAAGCATCACGCTATTACCGGGCCGATGGGCGAAGTGGTGACTCAAAGTACCCAGTATCTGACGGATGCCGACCTGGAAGCTATCGCGCTGTATATCGCCAACTTCAAGCCGCAAAAACCCGTGGCCATGCCGGTGAATGCCGCCGTGCTCGCTCAGCCATCTGACGGTAAAACGCTTTACATGCGCTATTGCTCAACCTGCCACAGCCCGGACGGGAAGGGCACCGACTATAACGTACCTTCGCTGGTGGGCAACCCGGCGGTGATGGCGAAAGATCCATCGTCGCTGATCCGCGTTATCGCCGACGGGGCGCATACGCCGCAAACGCAGGGTACTATTCCGTTCATGATGCCAGGCTACAAAGGCGTGTTGTCGGATAAAGAGATGACCGACGTGGTGAACTACGTGCGTGGTTCCTGGGGCAACGGCGCGCCTGCGGCGACCGAAACTGAGGTGAAGAAGATTACCGGCGAGGGTAAATAGCGCCGTCAGATAAGCCGTAAACGGGGGCCTTTATGGCCCCAGTTTTGTTGCGCTAAATTCGCCTGATATCCTGAAATTCGCTATCATCCGCCTCCACTCTCCAGCCGGGCAGCCTGATGTCTACGATTATTGATACTTTTATTGCCCCGCCTTGCTTTGATGAGATAGACGTTCTTTATCAGGACGAGCATCTGGCGTTAATCAATAAACCCAGCGGGCTGCTGAGCCTTTCGGGAAAAAATCCGCAGAATCTCGACTCGGTACATCACCGGCTGGTGCAGATATTCCCCGGCTGCACGCTGGTGCATCGCCTGGATTTTGGCACCTCCGGGCTGATGGTTATTGCCCTTAATAAGGCGATTAATGCCGCGCTCTGCCAGCAGTTCAGCCAGCGTTCGGTTACAAAAGTGTATACCGCGCTGCTTTGCGGGCATCTGGAGAATGATGAAGGGATAATAGACGCGGCGATTGCCAAAGATCCGGCGCTGTTTCCGCTGATGTCGATTTGCTCCGTCAGCGGCAAGCCCGCTCGCTCGCGTTACAAGGTTATTGAGCGTTTTTATCGTGAGCTGGAGGATGGAACGCTGCTGCCGTTAACGAGGGTGCAGCTTGCGCCGGAAACCGGGCGTACCCATCAATTACGCATACACGCTCAATATCTGGGGCATCCTATTTTGGGCTGCGACCTGTATGGCGGCCTCGCACTGCCGGGCACCGAACGGGCACCACGGCTAATGCTTCACGCCAGCGAACTGGATTTTGTTCACCCCATCAGCGGTGAGCCAATGGCCGCCCGTTGCGACAGCCCGTTCTGACGGGGAAACGCTTCGCGGCAGAAATTACTCGTTGCCCCACTGGTTCAGGAACTCGGCGATTTCGTCAATACGCTGTTCGGCAAGGCCAGCCTCAACGGCCATCTCGCCCTGTGCTTCTTCACTGATTTCCTCGTTGTTCATTAAGCGAGTGACCAGCAGTTGGAAATAGCGCGCCACGGCATCACGCTCATCCTCGGCAACGGGCTTAGCCGCCTCTGTCGAGTACTCGTCCGCGATGTCATAGTATTTCAGGTCGATTTCGTTATTCATGGTTATCTCTGGGTTTGTTAGCCTGGCCGGGATAATAACATTTTTGCGCGGAATTCTGCGCGTTAAGGCGTGACGGAAATACTTGCGGATAAGCCTGCGACTAACTCAACGCCCTCGGGCAGCCTGTCGATATGAATGCGTACCGGCACCCGCTGCGCCAGGCGCAACCAGCTATATTGCCGCAGAAACCGTCGAGCTTGGCATGGTGTGTTCTTCAGCGGGAAAAACGTCCCCGGCAGTTCAGGCCCTGGTGACCCGACTGCGTAAAGCGGGATGAGCTCAATACCGAACAGTCTCAGTGATTTCCCATTCACTGCCCGGCATTTAACTCTTTCGCCAGCGTTTGCAGCTTAGATTTCAGCCAGTTGGTCGCGCTCCGCTTACCGCTTCGTTTGTGTGAATAAATTTTTATTTCAAACGGGCGTATCTCGAACGGTAATGAAAAAATCTTTATATTCGTGGCCGGCATCAGCTTCTCAGCGGCAAAGCGTGGGAGCGCCATTAACAGATTGCTCTCTGCCACGATAAACGGTGCGCTAAGCATGGATGGCGTCTTGATGGCTATTTGCCGTGTGTAACCCATCTGTTCGAGCTGGCGATCCATCACCCCCTGCTTCTCATTCCACGGCGTGACAACGATGTGTCTGGCGGCGAGATAATCCTCAAATGTCAGCTGTGTCCGGCCTGGATGACTTATGACGACATACTCATCCGTAAACCAGCCGATTTCTTCCAGCTCTGGATGCCTGATGTCTTCTGATGTACTGAACCCAAGCGCCAAATCCACTTCACCGGCCAGAAGTTCCGTCAGTGCCGGAGTGTGAGGCAAGTAAAGTAACTCCAGGATCAGGCCGGGCGCTTCGTGCTGAAGTTTGTGCATCAGGGCAGGGAAAATGCAAAAAGCGGTAAAATCCGTAATGGCTATCTGCAGGTGCTCTGTCGTCCGGGAAGCGTCAAACTCCGGCTGCTGAGTCAGCTCTTGATCCAGGTATTTCAACGTCGAAGCAATAGAAGGGGCGAGCTGTGTGGCATACACGCTGGGACACATCCGGTGGCCCTCCCGGTAAAACAATGGGTCATTGAGCGAGACTCTCAGTCTCGACAGCGCGTGGCTGAGGGCAGATGTGCTCATCGCCAGTTCATCGGCCGCCAGACGGACGGAACGATGACGATAAATCGCGTCAAAAACAGGCAGAAGATTTAAATCAAGGCGCCTTAATGTTGGATGCATAATATTCATCATTTGGTGATTTCATTGCACTTAATTCGCCTGACAATAACCTTTATGCTTGGGGCCATCAACGTTAATGCCATCCAAAAATAACAGGAAAACTAATGAGTATTGTGATTCGTCAGGCTCGCCCGGAAGATGCTGAAGCAATTTACGACATGATCTATGAGCTGGCCGTGTATGAAAAAGCACCGCAGGAAGTTATCACCACGCCAGATGAGATCCGCGCAACGCTGTTTGACGCAGGCAGTAAAACTGAAGCGTTGATCTGCGAAACGGAGGGCCAAATCATCGGTTATGCCGTTTTCTTCACCAGCTACTCTACCTGGCTTGGGCGGAACGGTATTTACATGGAGGATTTATATATCTCTCCCGAGTATCGCGGTATGGGGACAGGAAGGTCGCTGCTGAAATATATCGCGCAATGCGCGGTGCAACGGCAGTGTGGCCGCCTTGAATGGTCTGTCCTGGACTGGAACCAGCCCGCGATTGATTTTTATCTGAGCATCGGGGCGTTACCGCAATCGGAATGGGTTCGCTACCGTCTGGATGGTGAAGCACTGTTGAAATTTGCTGAATAAAGACTCCCGCTGCGGCGGGATTTACGCGGCTGACAACGCTTATTTGCTAAAAAGTCAGACTTCTCATATCGTTATTTTCAAAAGTAACTCATTGATATTCTGATTTTTAATTAATGTGATGTAGGGTTTGCTATGGCTAAGCCCTCAGACATAAATGTGCACACTTTTTCAGCTGCGATATCTGGTGTTCAAAATCTGGTCACGTTAGATTACTTTTCTGGCTCTCAAAGGTGGGTGATTAAATGAAAGTATTAAGTATCGTCGGCGCAACGTTGTTAGCGACATCATTCCATGCAGCAGCATTCGTTTCCAGTTCCTCTGTTCACCCCGAGCAGACCGCGAACACCAGCAATAACGCCTCCAATGGGCATGCCATTCCTTCGGAAGCCAACTACGACATCACCAAAATTATCCCCATCGCCGGGTGTAACTGCGCCTTTTGCACCGCACTGCGCGGCGCAAATTTATAGCCTTACTCCGCTTTTATAGGCCGGTTTTCACAACGATAGCGGGCCTGAACCCGCTCGTTAATCTGTCAGTCATACCAGGGCTGGCGATCGCTGGTGGCAATCTCCATGCTGACAACCAGCTCTTCCGGCACGATACGCGTCAACGACAGCTCCGGCAGGTCGTTAATGTCGAAGAAGCCTATATCGGTTGATTCGTGGCTAGATGAATAGCGGACTTACCCCCAGGCGCTCTGTCTCGCTGCTATAACGGCAATCAGCTCTGCCTGGGCACGAGGAGAACTTAATTGATGGATCATTTATCAGCACTCACGGTCAGTGACTTAGTTTCTTTTACGATCGTAATATTAATTGGTTTCTTCATATTCACCAGAAGGCGCAGGAATAATAAGGTCAGAGCCAAAGGTATTTTATGTTCGCGCTGTTAGCCGTTATATCATTTTCGGAAGTATTCAATAGTATTTATACCACGTATTCTTACCGGCACAATCGTTTATACAATAATGATAGAATCACCACTATTTTTAATTACGACTTCGCGCACATTAGCTTTTATAGCATTCTTATGATTGTCGCGATTATTCTTTTTGTTCAGGAGTGGCGCATTAGAAGAAACGTTTAATGGGGATATGATGGCAGCTGTGTTTAGAAGGGAAGAGGCTTTAATAGCCCCATATTAGTTAACAACCGGCTCACTCTACCTCAATGCATGTACTCATTTGGATGTTCGCCTGATAGGTGTCTAACATACCATCAGGACTGACTCTGATATATTCTTCAGCCTGATTTGGCTCGGGGTTTAGCTCTTGCCAAATACCATTATCGATTTTCTTTGCATAATAAACTTGCGAACCAGCACGTTGTAAAGTCATTGCACCAGAGCGAGCATTAACTGCCGTGTAAAGATCGGGGGCTGGCTGAGGTGTACCAGTCAGCAGCCACGTACACGCATAATGTTTCTGGTAAGGAAAGTTGATTCCCGGTGCCGCAGTAACGGGTATTGTAGTTAAAATAAGAAGTGAGGCTAAAGATGTTAGTTTCATATTATCTCATTGCCGGTAAAAAATTTCTTATACCCACATCAGAACGCTAACCCGTTATTTCAATATAATTGCGACAAAAATAACTGATGAGGGCTTACATTCCAGGCAGCCCAGTAACACCAGGCCACCTGAACTCAATAAATCCTTACCACATCAAATCGTCAGGCACGACGAAGTCCGCGTACGGATCGTCTTCGTCTTTTGCTTCCTGGGTAAGTTCGCTGCTCAACACAATGAAGCTGGCATCGCGCTGTTTAATTTTGTCGGCAACGCCTGCAGGGATGATCGCATATTCCCCTTCAGGGTTTTTATCCGACATCAGGCGGGCGATAGCCAGGCGGCCGTTAGTCAGCTGAGCCTGAGTGATTTTATCGACATAAACTTTCTTAATTAAGTTATTGTCCGTGAAGTTATAGCCGATATCGCCTCTTGATATCACGATACGGTTCATTTCAATCAGCTGTTTGATCTGCGCTTTATATTCTTTGGCTAAAGTGGCCTGCTTTTGCTGCTCGCTTAGCTCTTTGTCGCGCTCAACCTGAGCCTGCTTGTTGGCCTCAACGGCTTCTCTTGCCTCGCGGGCCTGAACGCGTGATTTCTTCGCGGTGCGCTGCACTTTGGCCACTTTTTTGCTGCTGACGAGGCCAGCTTTGAGCATCTGCTCTTGTAACGTAAGTTTTGTCATGTTCTTTTCGACGGCTGAGGGATCGTTGCAGGGATTATATCCTTAATGCTCCGGGTGATTCCAGGCTGAGGACGTGTAAAGCTTACGGTGTTGATTCTGCGAGGCTTATTTCATAAAGAATTTGTGGGAACGGGAGACAGGAGGAGCGAAATCTTATGTACTGATCGTCCCCCGCGGTTGAAAATTGATTCAGGGATTAATTTGCGCCTCTGCTTACATTGAATCGCTGCTCATATTCTTCCCGTTGAATACTATGCGCATGTAGAAAAGAGGGTGACGTAAAGTCACCCTCTTTATGCACCAGGCAGTAGAATCCCGCCTGCGACTATGCGCTCAGGTTACGCGAGTGGCTATGCGAACCTTTCACGGAGCGTTCTGCTACTGAAGTTATTTTCGTGTTTGATATCTTTGACTGCGTTGGTGAGTACGTTGCCGTTAGGCAGATAACCTGCCATGGAACTGATAAAGTCTCGCAGATGCTTATATTCATCTTCTCTTGCAGCCATATATTTTTTATCCCCCTCGGGACCTGCAGCAATCATCCCTTTAAGCAGATTAAGCGCATTATTTGTATCGTTACCTAAACGTGTTGCCAGACCACTCGTTCTGGTACTCTCGGGGAGTTGTTTAAGTGTTGCTGCGGCTTGGTCCAGTAGAGGGAAGACTTGCGGCCAGTGCGGTGAGGGGGTGCCATTTGCCTCCGTTGCCTTTGCTAACAGCGGTCCTGGTTCTGAAAATATTCTCTCCAGATGTTGAACTTCAAGGAGTTTAATTTCAGTGGCGGCCATATTACGTAGCAGGGTTTTTTTCGGTTCTCCGCCGGGTAAGTCCTGCGCCTGAGTTTTCAGGTTGCTGAAGGTTTTCACCAGGTCTTCTGACCAGGTGGCGTGAAATCTGGCAACTGCGGTAATCTTCTGCTGCACATCAGCAAATTCCTTATAAATAGTATCCAGCTCGTTGTTCTTTGTCTGCAACGCAGTGATATGCTCCATCAGTGCATGCTTGCGTGGACAATCGCCGATGGCGCTCATTTTCCCGGCAAGGTCGTTGACAACATCCTTAATGGCGTACTTATTACCTTCTATATAATGGCGTAATGTGGCTTCGACAGACTCCATGACCTGGTGCTGGGTAATCAGGCTAGCAATGAATCCTTTGAATTCACTCTTGCCCTGTCCAGAAATAGTGAGTTGTTGTACTTTGTCTTTTAATGCTGTAAGTGCCTGAACAGCATTCCCTGACGCCGGGCTTCGTCCTGCCTCCGGCATACTCCCGACGCGTTCTTGCCAGATATCGACCTTACGGCGTAAAAGCCCCTCATCAAGTTCATCAATTTGCAGTTGATAACTCGACTTTCTTTGACTTTCTGGCAACTGAGTGTTCAGGGTTTGCAATTCATAAATGACCCTTTCCCGCGGAAAATCTAAAACATTATGATCGGCAAGCGTCAGTCCTTCACTCAGGAGTCTGTCAATTTTGCTGATGATGACATTTTGCTGATGGACGGTTTCAGCGCGACTGATAAGTGTCATTTTGTCGGGTGTGAACGGGGGCAGACGGGTAGCTTGTGTCACCATTTTCTCGGTCGTTTTGCTATCCATATCTGACCGGATACCTGGATCACTCAGGAGTTTTGCCATGGTAGTCTCTGCCTCTTCCAGAGGCTGGAGCAACCTCCCGGAGGCATGCCGTGCCTGAGCCTCGATCTCTTCTCTGGCAATGTTGTGTGGGGCGATTTGCCGAATGGCATTGAGAGCGGTATTCAATAGCGTTGTCAGTGGCCCCGTCTCAGCCTGCCTCATTGCGACCTGCAGATTCGAAAACGGCTCCTGAGGGAAGGATTCGGAGGACTGGAGCTGCGCTTGCAGATCGGCGACCTTGTAAGCCAAACTCAGCTGGGACTGTATTTGTTGCAAACGATGGTTATCTGCCTCATGGAACAGTGTATCCATGTGTGGAGTAAACGTGGAAAGAAGGGACTGTTTTGTATTGATGGCGTCCTTGCAGAGAAGGCCTCCCTGTAGCAGGTCATCGGCGCATTCCTCAACGAGAGTGTCAACAAACTCATGGTTGAGCCGTTGATGACTTTCCAGCTGCTGCTGTCTGTGGGTATTCAGCGCTGCCAGTTCATTGTCGATAAATTCGCTGTGTAACTCGGTGCGAACGTCCGGATCCTGAACGGATCTTAACTGCGTCAGGTCCGCTATCAGTTTTTGATAGTGGTCTAACTGCGCTATCTGCTCGTCCAGGTTGCTTATTTCCTTGACGGACGTTTGCACCAGTACGCGCGATGCTTCCAGTGCTCTGGCCACCTCGAAGCCATGGCTGGTAGACATCACGGCAGCGGGGGCTAACTCAACGCTGCTGCCCCGGGAAATCAACTTTTCCTGATCTAACTGGTACAGCCCAGGCGCACCATCCTTACTGGTCATGTTGTGGGTGAGTACGTTTGAAAGCATCTCATGATGCATATCTGAATTCGATAATGCTATCTCGGGTAGCGTATGGTCATCTACGCGAATGACCAGAGTCAGGTGGCCAGGTGTATGAAGTTGACCCGTCATACCGGAAACGTTATGGCTTATCAGTTCAAATTCCATTGCGCGAACGTCGTCACCTTCCATTAGGTGAATAAGCCTTTCAATTGCCGGCCAGAGCGTTTCTATTGAATGGGTCTTATCGCTCGCAGCCGCCGTTTTTTCGCCGTAAATCATGTTGTAAATATCGCGCAGGTTCTTTTCTTTATCCTCTAAGTTCATCCCTGGCAGGTGGTTGAGTAATTTTATAAAGAAATTTTTGAATGCCTCCCAGCCTTCAAGATGGGTAGCTTCCTTCAACTGTCCCGTCAGCATGGCCTGTAATTGTAATTCATTAACACCAGAGGTGGTTCCGATAGTCATACTCATGAGCGTTTCCTTCTTTTTGTTGGTGAGAAGTTCATCGTATGAGCCCTCCCTGTTAATCACTATCGGGTGAAAGCGGGATACATCCTGTTATATGCCCGACGGGGAACGGCGTTATTCTGTTAAACCTAGTCGCCGTGCGCAGATAAGTAATTCGGTGACTTTATGGACGTTGAGTTTTCGCATGATATTTAATCGATGCGTTTCTACAGTTTTAACGCTAATACACAGTCGCTCGCCGATAAGCCGATTGGTAAAACCATCGGCAATAAGTTTGAGAATTTGCCGTTCGCGCGGCGTGAGTATTTCCGCGCTGTCATTTTTGACGCGAAGCGCGGCGTTAATCGCTTCCCGGTTTAGCGCCGGGTCGATATAACATTTTTTCACCGCGACGCTTTGTAATGCTGCCAGCAGCACCTGGCGACTACTATTTTTCAATACATAACCCAGCGCACCCGCGCTTAGCGTGCGTATTGCCATCGTCTCTTCCATATGGGCGGTATAGGCCAGAATCGCCATTTGCGGCAGCCGACGAAGTAGCTGCGGGATAAGATCCAGTCCATTAATTCCGGGTAAGCCCAGATCGAGCACCACGATATCCGGCTCATGGATGCGGCAGGCGTTGTAAACCTCCAGCCCATCATCAATCTGTGCGACCACGTGAAAGCGTGGGTAGGGAGAGAGCAGGTTAATGATTCCATTAACAATCAGTTCGTGGTCGTCGACCAGCAGGATTCTATGATCGTGCATTGTATTACCTCTTGATAGACGGCCTTGTTGTCCGGGGCTGGTTTAAGCGTCCAGTGCTACGTTCAGGGTGTGGCGAAGTTCGGTAATTTCTTCTGCAGCCAGCGCCAGGCCATGCTGCACGCGATTTTCCATATCGATGACGCTACAAACCAGAGGGCTCAACCCCGCCTGGCCGAGGCACCCTTTTAGGGTATGCAGCAGGGTGCTGGTTTTTGGCAGGGAGCCAAGGTTATGTTCGAGTTCACAAAGCAACAAATGCAGCGAGTGGCGTATTTTTTGGCGCATGGCCGCATCGTCCAGGGGAAGCAGCGCGTGCTCGACGCTGTGATCCTGCTCCTGGAGAGCGATATCGCGTTCCAACTGGTACTCCGAGGCAATGGAGATCCCATTGGCTAACTGATTGAGAGAGACGGGTTTGGTCAGATAATGCTGCATACCAGCCTCTTTGCAGCGGCTTATCTCCTCCGGGGCCGTATTCGCCGAGAGTGCCATAATCATGCACCGGGCGTCGTGATTCAGTGCGTCCCGTCGCCAGAGCCGGGCGCACGTCATGCCGTCCATCTCCGGCATACGAATATCCATCAACACCAGATCAAACCGCTGCTGCCGACCCAGCGCCAGCGCTTCTTCACCGCTCGCCGCGAGGGTAAATTCCTGGCCAAGAGAAGCCAGCATCATGCTAAAAATATCCCGATTGATAGCCGCGTCATCAACCAGCAATATATGTAACCTCCAGGGTTGTACCGGAAGCAGGTCGGCGCACTCACTCGCCACGCCAGAAAGCGCGTGGAGTACGGTCTCACGCAGCTTTCCGGGCAGAAAGCACAGATCATCGGCGTTAAATACGCTCTCTTGTCTGGCGATTTCGCACGTTAGCCCCCAGGTGCAGAGCTGGCGATGCAGAACCAGCGGTGCGGCAATCTCGCCCGACAGCGGTTCGGGAGGCTGATATTTGCCAAGCGGCAGCAACAGCGAGAGGCAAGTGCCAAATCCTGGCGTACTGCGTAACTCAAGCCATCCTCCCATCATTCTTGCGAGGGTCGAGGCAATCGTCAGGCCGAGCCCCGTTCCCTGACAGTGCCCCTGGCTCTGGAAAAAAGGCTCGAATACGGCTTTTTGATCGGCAAGGCTAATGCCTCGCCCGCTGTCGCTCACGGCGAAAATAAGAAAATCATCGCTACGTTTAACGCTAAGGCAAATCGCGCCCTTATCGGTAAATTTGAGGGCGTTGCCCAGCAGGTTGACCAGGATCTGCCGTAGGCGAGTCCCATCCACTTCGAATATTAACGGTACCCGGTGACCAACAAAGGTTTTCAGTGTTAACCCTTTGCTTTGCCCGGGGCCCTGGATGGTATGCATCGCCTGATCCAACAGCGGGAGTATCGCGGTGTCCTCGACGTGGAGCGAGAGCTGTCCGGATTCAATGCGTGAGAAGTCGAGCAGATTATTGATGATGCTGAGTAACGAAAGGGTGCACTGACTGGCCGTATTGGACAACTGCGACTGTTTTTCACTCATGGGAGTTAATTGCAGAAGTTCGAGAGCCCCCAGCACCCCGCTTAAAGGCGTTCGCAATTCGTGGCTTATCGTCGTCAGATGACTACTTTTACGCTTATTGGCCTGCTCGGCGTGCTGCTTGGCGATCGTCAGTTCGCGGGTGCGTTCGGCGACGGTATTTTCGAGGTTGTCATACTGCTCGTGGAGGGTATCAAGCAGCAAATTATAGGCGCGGGCAATGCTTCCCAGCTCGTCGTGGCGGTTTTCCGGTAACCGGGCGGAGAGGGTGTCTGGCCCGGTTTTCTCAATGATGTTGACGAAGTCCCACAGCGGGCGGGCCAGATGGCGGTGAAGCAGCCAGAACAGCATCATCGCCAGCAGTAGCAGGGTTGTCAGGGCAAAAGGTAGCTGCTCCGCCACGATGTTAAGCGCACGTTTTAGCACCCCGCTGGTCGGGTACAGGATAATCTGCTGCCAGCCGGGGCCTTTAAGTTCGCTGCGAAGTACCAGATAGCCTGGGATCTGCTGCCATCCGTCGTGGAGAGGCAGGTTCAGCAACATTTTTTGTAGCGTTCCGCTGTTACTTTCCGCAAGGTCCGAGAAGGGCAGGATCTGATTGTGCTTATCAAGCCAGAGATTGATATCGCTGTCCGAGACGTTGTGGCCATAGGAAAGCAGGTCGTTAAGCTTAACCGCTAAGCCAATCAGGATGTCATGAGAACCTGCTGCCGCGATAGAGACGCTCCAGCCGGTGCCGGGGATGTATTCTGGTTTACCCCAGAACAGGTTGTCGTGCGTGGCACGGCGTGGAAATTGCCACAGCTCGTTTTCCCGGCGAATAAAATAATCGGGCGAATGATCGAGCGGGGGCAAAAGAGAAATACCATAGCGTCGGTCAAGGATAAAACTATCAAGATAGTATGTCTGTCCTGCGGTGCCATAAACCTGAATGAAATTCAGATCCTGGGCCTGTTTGTCCTGCGGCGTACAGATGCTGGCATCGACGGGGAAATAGCGACTCTCGCTTTTTGCCACAGGATGCGTGCCCGTAGGGACATAGTGGTAGAGGCCATAGCTCTGGGCGAGCGCCAGCGCATCTCGCTCAGCACCTTCAAATCGATGGTTGCTTAGCCCCACCCGGAGGCGCGACATATGGGATAAATTTTCAATTATCCGTCGACGATTTTGATTTAGTGAAATATAGGTTGTGGTGAATATAATAATCAACCAAATGATTAGCAGGCCAACAGATATCAGTAGTGTTAATTTCCCCACCAGGGAGTGCTGATTTTTCATTATTGTTATCCTTAGGTGGTTTTATAATGCGTGACGTCATCAGGCTTAGTGATGTCAGAATACAAAATTATCGGCCTTACTCTCGATTCAGATAAAAAATCTAATTAATATAAAGCTTAATAAATGCCGCGAAAAACCATTGTATTAATTTGTAAGTGAGTATGATGGCAAGACGCTGAGGAAAAGATATCAGGTCTTTTACTGATGTACACCCAGGGGATCCTGAACGAATATGAACGCTATTCAGGAGGCCCTGACTATGTTTGATAAATTAAAAAAAATCCCTACGGTAGAGAACTTACGTATTTCATCTGATAGTGCAATCATGCTGATGAAATTAGATGGCAGAATGGCGCGTGGATATTTGTGTACGCTGTCTTTAGTTTTGGCTATTTTTATTGACAGTATCGATAATTTTCCTCTTGAAACCGTGAGGTATATCACTCTGTTACTTGCTGCCTGCCCGGAAATTCACGATTACGCCTTGCAGTTAATACCTGATGGAGGATGGTTGTGTTGTTATTATGACAAAAATATGTCAGCTGAAAAAATGGCCGTTGAAATTGAAAAACATCTGGCTCTGACACGATATTTGGCAAACATCATTGTTAGTCAAAAAAACAGTAAGATGTGAGGCCAATATGAGAATAAAAAGAATGGTGGTATTTCCTGCGCTTTTTTTTTGTCTGTGTGCTCATGCGCAAACGCTCGCCTGGAAGGGGGCCGACTTTTCGCTGCGTGCCCGGAAAATCTCGTTGGCAGCGGTCTTGCAAAATTTAGCAGAGAACTATGACACGCCAGTGGTCATCGATCCGGCCATTGTGGAAACATTTAGCGGTGAAATCCCTCCAGCTTCTCCTGTTGCAATTCTGAATAGATTAACCACGCAATATAACCTGGTGACCTGGCTTGATGGCAATACGCTGTTTGTCTACCCCGCATCACGCGTGGCGCATCGCGTCATTACCCTAAACACGCTGCCTGCCAGCACCTTTATTCGTTATCTGCGTAAACGAGACGTGCCAGAAAAAAGTAGCTGCGAAGCGCGCACCATCCCGGGTGTTAATGCCATCGATATTAGCGGTGTCCCCGCCTGCACCGCGCGCATTACCCAACTGGCGTCCATGCTGGATGGAGAGATGACCCACCGCCGGGATGATGCGGTTAGCCTTGTGGTGTACCCACTCAAATATGCCACCGCAGTGGATGACCATTACCAGTACCGCGATCAAAATGTCGTTGTCCCGGGGATTGTCAGCGTACTTCGCGATATGAGCCGAGGTAGTGCGCCGACCACGAGCAGCAGTTCTGCTGCGACGCAGGGATTACCGATGTTTTCTGCCGATCCGCGACAAAATGCCGTCATTGTGCGGGATCGCTCGGTCAATATGGCGGGTTACCGCAAACTCATCGGTGAGCTGGATAGAAGGCCTCAGATGATAGAAATCTCGGTCACGATTATTGATGTTGATGCCGGGGACGTCAGCCAGCTCGGTATTGACTGGAGCGCAGCGCTTTCTCTGGGCGGCGGTTCCATCTCCTTTAACGGCCCGGACAGTAGCGCCGGGGGGGGATTCTCCACCGTCATTAGCAACACGCCCAGCTTTATGGCGCGGCTGGTGGCGCTCGAGAAGAATTCCCACGCCTATATTTTGTCGCAACCGTCGGTGGTGACGCTCAATAACATTCAGGCGGTGCTGGATAAAAACATCACGTTTTACACCAAACTGCAGGGCGACAAAGTCGCAAAACTTGAATCCATCACCACGGGGTCGCTCCTCAGGGTCACCCCACGGCTGCTGGAGGAGCAGGGCAAGCAGAATATCATGCTGAGTCTCAATATCCAGGACGGGCAGCAAAACCCGCCGTTGAGTCAGGATGAACCTTTACCGGAAGTACAGAACTCAGAGATAGCCTCTCAGGCCACCCTCCATCCCGGGCAGAGTCTGCTGCTGGGGGGCTTTAAGCAGGATAAACAGATGCAGGCGCAGAACAAGATCCCGCTGCTTGGCGATATTCCGATTATTGGGCATTTGTTCCGCAACGATCTTAACCAGACCCATAGCGTTATCCGTCTGTTTCTCATCAAAGCCACCGTAGCCAATAGCGACAGCAGCCATGGATAGCGAGTGGAAAATCCGTTTACTCGGCGGGGTACTGCACGGCCGTGAAGTCTGGCTGGCGGATGGGCATCTTTCGGTCGGAGAGCGCGGCTGCGATCTCTGTATTCCGCTGTGCGGCGGCGACAGACTGGAATTCACCGCAACACCGGAAGGATTATTGATCAATACCGGGGGGGCTCCGGTGCGGGTCAATGGTCGGCGGCATCAGCCCGACAAGCCATTACCCGAAGAGGGCGTGGTGCATGCTCTGGGGCTGACGATGGCGTTTGGCCAGCACCACGCCAATTTATCTCGCTATCCGCTTCGTCGAACAAGTCCAGCCCTGCTCTGGGGGATGGTGCTTGCTTGCCTGATACTGATGGGGGCCACCGTATTGGTCCTGCTTTGTAGCGGGAACCCACCGCCGCCGCCGCCGATGACCTCCCGGGTGGCAGAACTGCTGCAGCAAAACGGGTTGACGCAGATCGCCGCAGCCTGGGAAAAGGATGGCACGCTTCGGCTCTCTGGCTACTGTGAAAAGAGCGACAGGCTGCAAAGCGTGCGCCTGAAGCTGGGCACATGGGGAGTGCTGTATCAGGATAATGTGGTGTGCACCGATCAGCTTATCAGGCAGGTGCGAGATGTCCTGACCCAGGCGGGGTATGACGAGGTAGAACTCACAAGCCACGCACCGGGCGAGATTAGCATTAACGCCGATATCATGATGGGCAAGCGCTGGGCGGGTATCCAGCAGCAGCTGACGACGATCCCCGGCCTGAAACATCTGCATATCGACAACCGTCATGAAACCCAAATCAACGCATTGATCGCCAGCCTGTTGCAGCAAAGGCTGGCGGAAAAAGTTAGCGTAACCTCAGTCGGTCAGGCGTTCGTTATCAGCGGCGTACTGAATATGAATGAGCAGCAATCTTTAAACCATCTGCTGGCGCAATTGCGCCAGCAATTCCCCGGGATTGCGATGAGCTACCAGAATGTGGCGTCGTCCGGGGAGGGCAGCCAGCGCTTCCCCTCACCGATTGCCGCTATTGTCCATGGTCAGCAGGGGATTTACCTGCTGTTGGAAGATGGCGAGCGCCTGAGGGCGGGGAGCCAGCTACCGCAGGGAGGCGAAGTCGTTGCCCTGACCGACGCGGCGGTGGCGCTCAGATTTCCTGACGCATTGATTAACTATTCTTTCAATTTTTGAGCCTATAACACGATGCCAACGCTGACTTATTTAGAAGATAGTGTGCGCGATTCGATTAATCAGGCGCAGGACAGATTAAAAATATTGCAGGCAGCAAAAATAAGATTGCTGCACTCGATGAAAGGACCGGCCACCCAGGAACAATATCAGCAGTTCACCTTATTGTTGGAAGCGGTGATTCAGGCCGAAGATATTATCAAGGTGATCGCATATCGCTATCACAATCAACCTGTAAAACCTGATGATGAAAACTAATATTGCGGCTGAACAAAGAAGAATGGAGCGTGAATATTCCCGACTGTGTCAGTGCTATTCAAACTTCACCAGGCTGAAGCTGGCGATGGCTGAACTCGTGGCGCGTGCCGCAACTGACCCTGCCGCCGCGAAAAAGCTTAATGACCTGCAGGCTCTGATGCCTCAGGGTATTGCGGGGCTGGAACGTCAGGCCGGGAAGGATATGCAAGCGTTGAACGTTGCCCTAAAGCAACTGCAATCGCGACTTAAAAATATGGTTAATAACCAATAATGCTACTGAGGTGAAAATATGAGTGGAAATCTATCAGTAGGTCATCGTTTTGACTTTAACACCCCGGGTTTAACAACGTCGAATATCAAGTTGGGCGCAGGCGATGATGATACCGTTGCGGATGATCAGGATATTAATAATCCATTCGCCTACGGTTTTTCGGTTCTTGATAATTTGCAATTGGTTTTGCAAAAAATTGCCAATGCGCTTTTTGGCAAAATAAATACCAGCACCGATCGTGCACGCAATACACAGGATATGTCTAATCGAATGGATGAGGTTATTGCTGACGCCGCAAAAGGTGATGATAAAACGCGTAAACCGGTACCCGATGAGGTCGTCAAATATATGCGCGATAACGGCATTCTCGTCGATGGTATGTCGATTGATGATTACATCAGTAAGCATGGTGGTACAGATGGCCTGGATAAGGGCTCGCTGCAGGCGGTCAAAGCGGCTCTTGATAACAGTGCGAACCGCGATACCGACCTGATGACTCAGGGGCAACTCAGCATTCAGAAAATGACCCAGGAGATCAATGCGGTTGTCACTCAGATGACCGGATTACTCAGCAAATGGGGGGATTTACTCAGCATGATTGCACAGAAGATGTACTGATGATGAAAACGGACGGTCGGGATTCAGAAATCGTGCTGCGTTTTTTTCAACAGGGCGGCGCGTTGCGGATGCTTTTTGCTACGGATATCAGTGCTGATTTGGATGTTTTGCAGCGTTATGCGCGGCAATTGGCAAACGCAGGGGAATACGGTGCAGCAGCCCGGATCTTTAAGGTACTGACCATCTATGACGCGTGGTCTTTTGAGTACTGGTTTGAACTGGGCGCCTGTTGCCGGGCCGATGCTGCCTGGAGTGATGCCATCTACGCCTATGGGCGTGCCGCGAAAATAAGAGTATCGGAGGCGCAGGTACCCTGCGACGCCGGGGAGTGTTATCTCGCCTGCGGCAATTTACCGCAGGCGGCCAAAGCCTTTCGGGCAGCGTTGCTGGTATGCGGCGTAGAGCATCAGGGAGATAACCATGAGAACAAGGATGTGGCGGATATACGCCGACGTGCGCGCGCGGGCCTGAGCAAAACAGGAGAAGATCATGAGTCGGATGCAAATTAACGGTGCTCCAACCGCCAGCGATGAGGTTTTCCATCGACCTCTCACCGCTCGGGTACAGACCCCCCACATCACCAGCGGGGCATTAGGCGAACACCTCCACGCGCTGGCGCTGTTTGCTGACGAAGATAAGGGCGTGAAACGCTGGGGAGGCGTGAGCCTGCAGGAGGCGGATAACGCGCTACGCACGCTCATGGGCGCTCACTCTGAAGGTGCGAAACGCCCTACGGTGCGCGACGTGCTGGAAATGGACCCGATGATGTTATCCATGATGATGACGCAGCTAGTGTTGAAAGTTTCTGGTAACAACGCCAATGCTCTGTGCCAGCAGCTGGAACGTGCAACTGAGGTTCAGGCAGCACTGCGTAATAAGCAGGTTGCGGAATATCAGGAACAAATCAATAAAGCGATTGAGCAGGCCGACCAGGCGCGGAAAGCCGGGATCTTCAGCGCGGTTTTTGACTGGATAATCAGCGGCGTTGAGGCCGTGGTCGGCGTACTGAAGATGGTTGAAGGCGTTTTAACGGCCGATCCGCTGGCGATTGCCGATGGTGCGGCATATTTCTCGGCAGGGGTGGCCGGAATGGTTAAAGCGGGCGCAGAGACCGCGCTGCTGCTGGGGGCCGATAAGTCGGTTTGCAACGACATCATCAATGCGGCAGGGACGGTGCAAACCGCCTGTGAAGGCGTGGCGCTGGCGCTGGATATTATGCAGATCGGCCGCGGTATTAGCGCCGCTCGCGCTATCACCAAAGCCACAGAAGAGGTGCTGGACTCGGGGGTGGGTAAAGCTCTCATCGATGCCGTTGCCAAAGGCGCAGAGAGTGAACTGAAGACACTGGCGGAGAAAGCGGGGCAGGAAGTCAGCCGGGTGATGGGCAAAGACTTTGGCATGGCGCTTGAGCGCGAGATGGTTGAGGTTGGCGATATGGCGATAGAAGCCGCAGCTCATGAGCTGGAGGCCGAATCGAACATGGTACGCGGCATCAGTAAAAGTTTTACCCGCGAAGGCGTTGCGAAGCTTGTGGAAACGGCTATCGAAGGCGCCGGTAAGGATCTGCTGAAAAAAAGCGAAGAGGTGGTGGCGAAGAAACTTCGCGACGCCATTTTGCAAAAGCTCCGCCGCAGCATTGTAAAAACCGTTATTAGCGATTGTACCCACAAAGCCCTGCTTATCACACGGGCTACGGCCGGCGGGGCAAATCGTATTTCGGCATCCATCGTGGCCGCCACCAGCGCAAAATTGCAAAGAGATATTGAACGGCTGATTGTGCAGCAGGGCTATATCGATTTTATGCAGAACTGGACGGAAGACCGCAAGAAAACGCAGCAAAAGCGGCTCAATGAAGCGTATCAGGATGGCGCCAACGCGCTGAGAATTGCCTCAGAAATTATCGATAACAGCGGCACGGTGTTGGCAAATATTGCCGGACAACGGGCCTGAGGAGGAGAGATGGCCAGAGCAGTTATTTCTGAAAATTCAATGGTGTTTCTGGATGTTAGCCCGACCATTGAGGAGACCGGGAACCCTGCAAATCGGACGTTATCTGTGAACGACAGCGTTAACGTTCAGGGCAGTGGTAAAGGAACGCTCGATGCGAACGATTTTTTCGCTATGTTCGATGAAATCTGGAGCAAGCTGCTGATGCTTGCGAAGCAACTGCGCGACACGATGCAGTTCTATAACCAAAAGAAACAGGAGCTGAGCTGGGGGCTTGAGATCAACACCCTGCAGCAAAGTGTTAAAGCCATCGACGATAGCTATGGTGCCGCTAAGGCCGGGGCGATTGGCGGAATGTTTGCCGGGGTGCTGACGGTCGGCGGAGCCTTTTTCGGCGAGGCCGGGATGACGGTAGGCAACGCCATGGGGCAGGTGGCCAACGGTATTGGTAGCTGGGCCTCGGGAAGTGAAACCCGCAAAGCGGATGCGGAAAAAGCCATTGCCGAGCTGCAGAACAAAGGGGCGCAGTCGTATGCCAAAACGCTGGACGACACGTTGATGAAGGCCCGCGAAATTATGCAGCAAATGATGGAGATGGGCCGCAATCTCGTCGAGGTGTTTAGTCAGGTCCTGCGCGCGATTTCGCGCTAAATGCCGGAGGATATCGTATGGACGAAATAGCGCGACTGCTGCGTAAGGAGGGACTGGTTCCGCGTTCTGCCTGTTTGCCCGGCTGCGGGTTGCTGCTTGGGCAACAGGTGGAGCGGTATCCCTACCGTCTCGTCTACCGTATCGATGAAGATAACCTGATCTTGTGCAGTTTTCATCGCGTACCGGACAGCCAGCCCCAGCCTTCATCGCTGGTGGCGCTATGGAGGATCCTCCGCTGTCTGTTTCAACAAGTCTCGTGGCTGCGTGCCGTCAGAATGCTGGTGATAACCGATGTGTGGGATCGCCTGCTGGCGATGCAGCGCCATCAACTGGTGCGGCTGTTGTACAAGCTGGGGGCGGTCATGGTGTTTCACAACGGCGAGAGTTGGCTGGAAATAACCGCCGATACGCTACGTAACCATAGAAAGCGACGTTCATCCCACTACTGAATGAGCTGGAGAAGAATATGGAACCGACATCTCTTGAGCAGACGCTGTGGCACGACCCGGTTATCAAAAAGGCGCTGGAACTCTCCCCGGATGAGGTTTATGCCAGAGGTTATGCCGCCTGGCAGCAGCGGGATTACGATCGTGCGCTGGTGGATTTTTCCTGGATGGTGATGACTCAGCCCTGGAGCTGGCGCGCGCATATCGCGCTTGCTGGCGTGTTGATGATGCAAAAGGAATACGTGCTGGCGATGAACTACTACGGCTACGCGCTGATGCTGGACGCCTGCCATCCTGAGCCGGTGTATCAGATAGCGGTCTGTCTGAAAGCGATGGGTGAATTTTCTGAAGCCAGAGTCGCGCTGCAGACCGCGTTGACGATGAGCTACGAAGATCCTTCTTATAGCACGGTGCGCGCCAATGCAGAGCAGATGCTGAGTCAGCTTCTGGCGTAGCGTACCCGGATGAATCGACGGGGAACAACATGCTAAGAGTAGATAACTATTCCCGCTTGCCTTCACTGACAAGCGCTTACAGTGACGATTCCGAGGGCCATGATGCCGACGTTACCCGCCCTGTGTTGCTTCCGCCAGGTGCTACGCGACCGGTTCTCGCGACGCCGCTGAGTGAGGAAAGCCAACTGAAGCGACAGGCTTATACCGGATATTTTATTCAACACCTGGTGCGTTTTACCATGTCCAGCGTCTCATTCGGGCTGTCGTTAGCGGCGGCGGTGCTGTCCGGCGGCGCCGGGATCCCTCTTGCCGTCGTGGCCGGTACCGCCATGCTTGTTGCAGCAGGGGATGCCTGTTGCGCGCTGTATAACCTGATTCAGGTGCGTAACGACCGCGAACCGCTGAAAACGGGAAATGATTCTATCGTGTTAGCGACGAAGATGCTGATGACAACCTGCGGTATGAGCGACTCACATGCGGAAACCGTCGGTGACGTCGCTTCCTGTGCATTCCGCATTGGCATTGCGCTCTCCTCTGTCTTTTTAGCATCCGCACATCTGCCGGGAAGCACCGCCCATACGCTCTCCAGTATTTCGTCGGGTATCACGGCGGTGCTTACCGTCGCAGGCGGTGGGATTGACATTTACACAGCACGGGTTGAGCGCATGCAGGGCAGTATTACCCCATCAGCCAAACCTGCGCCCGCCGTACTTGAGGCCGACGAAAAGAGCACTACACCCAGTCAGGAAGAGCTCCAGAGAATGGTTGATTCAGTGGTTGCCTGCTATGAACGTTATCGGGCGCAGCGGCACGCAACCACGGTCATCCCGGCATGGTAGATATTGGTCGCATTGGTCATGGCGTGGAGGTCAGTGCTGAAGTGCGGCAGATGGTGCGGGAAATGGTCGAGGGGTTGACGGTTCCGGTTTTACCCGCACCGCAGCATGATGCCGCGAATAAGGAGGCTGAAGACGCCTGCAAACAGGGGCAGAAGAGTATGCTCGCCAGACTGACTGAACGGGCGGCAGACATGATCCCCGCAGGCTTTTTCAGCTGGCAGAGCGTGGTGCTGGGAGGGCAGATTTTGTGCTGTGGTACGGGGATCGTGCTGGCGGTATTCAGCGGTGGCTCGGCACCGCTGCTGCTGCTCGCCGGGTTTGGCCTGGCCATTGCCATTGCCGATATTGCCTGCCTGATTTATCACTACAAACATGGCTTGCCGATGGGGCACGACAGCATCGCCAACGCGGTGAACCTCATTGCGCACCGTTTTTATGACGCGAGCAAGAGCCAGAGTATTGCCGGAATGGTGTCTCTGGGGTCACGTGCATTACTCACGGCGGCGGTCGTCGGTCAGCCGTTTATGATGACTTCCGTCGGCCTGAGCTTCCCGGTCTTTTGCCCGGTGAGCAATGCCGCCTGGGGAACGCTGGCATTTTTGCGCTTCGGGGCAGCAGGCTGTCCGGTAACCGGACAGCAGGTGAGCGTACCCTTTTTCCGCCTACTGGCTCGTCTGTTTCCGCCAACGGATAACCCTGCAAAATCTGCCGTCACTTTCAGGCCATCACCTGATAGGTAACTGCACCACGGCGGTCATAATTGAACGCGTAAAGGCTCGCGTAATCGGAGGTAGCAATGAACGTTGAGCAGCTTGTTGACAGCTTATCGCGCCTGGCACATCAGGCCGGGCAGGCGATTGAGGACAAAATGAACGGCCAGGACATCTCAAATCCGGAAGCCATGCTCAAAGCCCAGTTTGCCGTACAGCAGTACTCCACTTTTATTAACTACGAGAGTGCGATGATCAAAACTATCAAAGATATGCTCAGTGGCATTATCACCAAAATATGATGCTGACAGAGAAGGAGAGGCGGCTGGTGGTCGAGGCGGCCTTTGCCGGGATAAACCACGGTCTGCAACGACAAGTCCATGCCATTCTGCCAGCGCTACCTTTGCTGGTTGAGAACACCAGCCTGCAGGCGTTATGCCGCGCGGTGCTGCTGGCCGGTTTGAACGAGTCCGCCCTGGCACGCCAGGCGCTTGCAGACGTTGCCCTTCCAGAAGCTGAAACAGTGAAAACCTGGCTTAAATAATCTTAACAGGAGTGACTGATGAGTGCGATTAACAGCGTAACCGCGATGGACGTTGCCACCATGGCCGCAGCGCCATCAGCAACTGTCGTACCCGCGCCGGATGGCGAGCAAATAGCCGCCTTCAATAAATTACTCTTTGCCGGTACGCCGCAGGGGGATGTAGGCAGTCTGACACCCTCTCAGATGCTTGTGCAGCAGGCCACGACGCTCGGGGCTACCGTGGGCGTGGACCTGGGCGCTAAGGTGGCTGGTGCAGTTTCCCAGTCAGTTAATAAACTGGCTAATATGACATGAAGTATCTGCGTCTGGCTCTGATCCTCGGGCTGGCGTTACTGCTGACGGGCTGCCGCGTTGAGCTCTACAGCGCGCTGCCCGAGGACGATGCCAATCAGATGCTGGCGATCCTGATGCAGCACAATATCGATGCCGATAAGCAGCCCAAGGCCGGGGGCGTTACGCTGCGGGTGGAACAATCGCAGTTTATCAACGCTGTTGAACTGCTGCGTCTGAACGGTTTTCCACGGCGCAGCTACGTTTCTGCGGAAACCATGTTTCCCCCAAATCAACTGGTGGTATCGCCCGCAGAGGAGCAGCAAAAAATTGTTTTCCTCAACGAGCAGAGAATTGAGCGGATGCTGAGTCAGATGGACGGGGTGATCCACGCTGATGTGACCATTGCTTATGGTCGTGCGAATGACGACGGGTCCGTTGGACCGGCTTCCGTGGCGGTATTTATCAAGTATTCACCGCAGGTCAATCTTGAAGCTTTCCGGGTGCAGATAAGCAACCTGGTTGAAAAGTCTATCCCCGGCGTGCAGAAAGAGCATATTGGCATTCTGATGCAGCCAGCCGAATTTCGTATGCTGAGCGTGGCTAACATGCCAACGGCCACCCCGTGGAGGGCAATAGCGTGGATAAATCTACATCGCTGGGCTTTGATGCCTCCGTTGCTGCTGGCAATGCTGCTGCTGATTTCTCTGATGTTGATAGTCTGGCGCAAAAGAGGCTAGCCCCCCGGATCCCCGATGAAGCCCTGTTACGGATGCATCGTTATCTGTGGACACCCGCGCGCTACGCCCACTCTCGTTGGCTGACACGGCTTGGCTTTGCCCCTGCGGCGAAGTGGCGCTACGGGGCCAACCCACCGCTCGACCGGTGTCTGAATCAGGCACTGCAGGTACGCAGAGGAACGCCGCGTCTTCCTGTCACGCTTAGCCTCCGGCAGCAGCGCATGGTTCAGCTTGCTCCTCGTCTTCAGGCATTTGCGCTGGCAACGGGACTGCTGGTACTCGGCTGCAACGACTATTTTCTGCTGCCGGACTACCGGCGGGCGCTATTACACCTGCTTGATGACGGGCTTATCTGGCAACTGTTCGGACTTTGCCAGGGAAACCACCGTGCCCTATTTTCGCCGACACAAACGGTTGAAATTGCATTGCAGTTGGGTACTGCCGTACTGACCCGCGCCGCACAAAACGATCCTGTGCTGTATGCGCTGCTGATTACGCTTGCGCCCTGTGAACGTGCGTTATGGTTGCCGGTACCGGCGCTGGCGATGAATTTACTGGAGCGAACGCTATGTGCCGACTTCCGCTGATTGAACTTGCTGCGCCACTGCCGGGCGGGCGCATTATCCCGGCAGTACAGTTAACGGCGCTGCTGCAACAGGCCGCCTGCATACGTCGTGCGGACCTTGAGGCAAAAGGGATAGTCAATGCGGCCCGGCGCAAAGCCGAGGGCCTCATTCAGCAAGCGAAGAAAAACTGCCGCGAAATGGAGGCCTCCAGGCAGCGTGAGTTCAGCGCATTGCAACGCGATACGCTCAGGCGCCTGGAATCCCGCTGGCTGCGAAAGCACGTCTTTCGCCTGTTGGGTGATGAAGCCCAGGAGCAGGCGCTGGTCAGCGCGGTATCGGGCCGTATCCATCACTGTCTTGAGCAGGTATTAAGCGGCTGGTTCGAACAGCAACCCCCGGATAAAACGCTGTGCGCCCGGCTCGCTTTGCAGGCAGAACAGATGGCGAATGAGGGGGTGTTGACCCTGCAGTGCCATCCTGACCTTCAGCAGAGCATGCGGGAGGCGTTCGGCTCGCGCTTTGTGCTGCTTGCGGCCCCTGAGCTACCCCGGGACAGCGTGGTTTTAGCGTCGTCACAGCTGTCGGTGGCGTTCTCGCTCGAAGGCCATTTTCAACAATTGTTGCAATGGCTGCGCCCGGGTTGCCCAGAGACAGGAGAGCAGGATGAAAGTCTCTGAGACGACCGCGCTACAGAATCATGACGCCAGCCTGCGTGAGCCGCAGGTGCCGGTGGAAGATGCACCATCACCGATGGCGCAGGCGCTTATTGAGCTTGAAGAAACCTCCGGCAGCGCGCTAATAGAAACGCTCGAAGACATGGGAATGGCGCTGAGCGGACGGCTCAAAGATTTACAGCAAGCAGATCTCAAAGAACGGCTTGATCAACGACAGCAGGCCTTGTTGCGGATGGTACAGCGGATGCAGGAGCAGGCGGGCGGTATCCCCGCTCAACTGACGCAACCACATTCCGGTTCGCCCCTCGGTCAACAGCTGTTGGGCGTTGCGGCGTTACTGCTCGCTGAAAAACCAAATAGCAAAAGACGTAAAGCGCTGAGCGACAAGCTTGCTGAACTGATGAGCGAGCAGGGTTGGGAAATATCGCTGTTTGGCATGCTGGAGCTGGGACAGGTGAGCAAAGGCGCGCTGGCGCAAATCAATCGTCTATTCCAGCAGGCAATGGACGAGGAGGTTGCCTCATTAGCCGAGTGGTTTCAGCGCATCATGGACTGGCCGGACCGTCGCCAGCGGCTGAGGGTGCTGCTGCGCATGATGGCCTTTGAGCTTTCCGCCTGTGTTGTCGGTTCCCAACAACAGCGGCTGGCGGGGGTGCTGGTACGCCTGCGCCGATTATTGCTGTTTTTAGGGCTTGAGCAGGAGTGCTTGCGAACCGAATCCGCGTGCGAGATGGCTTCAGGAACGCTGCTTCCGTTGCTTATCGAGATGATCAATGAAAGCTGGCTGTTTGATGAATGGCTCGCGCCACGGCTGGCGCAGCGGGCCGCGTCTGGGCGTTTATACAACCGACTTTTACAACATCTGGATGCGCTGTTCTCGCTGATGCCCGAACCCTGTTTTAACGATGAAGATCAGCGTGAACAAATTCTCGCCGTACTGCGCAGTATGAAGGGAGATCGGGCTATCACCTGATTACCTGCGCGCGCCTTATCTGGAACTCTGTAGCCCTACGCAAGCAGGAGGTCGTATGGCGTTAGACCGAGTGACAGAGCTTAATATTCTGCTGTTTATGCAGCTAGCCGAACTGCCCGCGCAGCCAGCCGCCGCTGGGATGTACTGGCAGGGCGAGCGGTTTCAAACCTGGCTTAGCTGGCAGGATGACCGACTCCACATTAGCCAGTGTATGCCGCTGGCTCCCTATGATGACAACCTGCTGTTACTGGCGCTTCAGCGCTGGAAGCCCGCTGACTTTGCCGGAATTCCACAGCGTATTTTTCAGCTGCGCAGTTGCCTGGCGATGAACTGTTGTCCGGCAGTCGATAGTGCGGCGGAACTGTGGCTGCGGGTGCATCACCGGCAGCAAGCTTTTCTGGAGTCGCTATGCAAATCTTAATGATGAAAAGCATGAGTATGCGAGGTCTACAGAAGGGGCTCGCCGCCTGCGCCGGCCGTCAGGACATTATTCTGGCCGTGGTGCTGCTGATTGCTATCGTGATGATGATCCTGCCGTTACCGACGTTCATGGTGGATATTCTGATCGCTGTTAACATCGCGTTTTCGGTCATTTTGCTGCTGATTGCAATCTACATCAATGACCCGCTGGAACTGTCGGTTTTCCCTTCTTTGCTGCTGATTACCACTCTGTACCGGCTGTCATTGACCATCAGCACTTCGCGATTGGTTTTGCTGCAGCACGATGCGGGCAACATTGTGGACGCCTTCGGCCATTTTGTGGTGGGGGGCAACCTGACGGTGGGGCTGGTGATTTTTACGATAATCACCATCATCCAGTTTATCGTCATCACGAAAGGGACCGAGCGCGTGGCCGAAGTCAGCGCCCGCTTCTCGCTCGACGGTATGCCTGGAAAGCAAATGAGCATTGATGGTGATCTGCGGGCCGGAGTGATTGACGCGGTTCAGGCGCGGCACCTTCGCCAGCAGGTTCAGCAGGAGAGCCGCTTTCTTGGCGCCATGGATGGAGCCATGAAGTTTGTTAAAGGCGATGCGATCGCCGGAATTATTGTGGTTCTGGTCAATATTATCGGTGGCATCATCATCGCCGTGGTGCAGTACGACATGCCGCTGGGTGATGCGGTACAAACCTACAGCGTGTTATCGATTGGCGATGGGCTGTGCGGACAGATCCCTTCACTGCTTATCTCACTGAGCGCCGGAATTATCGTCACCCGCGTGCCAGGGGAGAAGAAACAGAATCTTGCCAGTGAATTAACCACCCAGCTTGGTCGACAGCCGCAGGCGCTGATGTTGACGGCCGCGGTCCTGATATTATTCGCCCTGATCCCCGGCTTTCCCTTTCTGGACTTTTTTGTCCTGGCGGCGTTCACCGCGCTGCCGTTCTTTTTATTCTGGCGTCGCTCCAGGCACCCACAACACGATATACCGCAGACGGGAGAGATGAGTGAAGACCGGATGCAGCCTGGTGCCATGCCGTTAACGCTGCACGTGATGCCATCGCTCAATACCGGCACGCTGGCCCGGGATATTGATGCCTTACGTTGGATGCTTTTCGAAGAGTACGGTGTGCCGCTGCCGGAAATCATTATCAGGCCAGATAGCAGGGACTACGTGCAGGGGATGTCGGTGCTGATTTACCAGGAGCCGGTCTTTTCATGCGCCATCCCCGAGAACGCATATCTGCTACTGGAGCCAGATAAACAGCCGGGGTGCGAAGTACAACCGCTGCCGGACGGGATGGGAAGTATCGGCTGGCTGGCAGCGGAGGCCGGAAAAAAAGCGCAGAGCATGGGGCTAGCGGTTGCCGAGGGAACCCAGCGCATCACGGCATTGCTCCGCCAGGTCCTGTTACGTCACATGGCGGAGTTTATCGGGGTGCAGGAGGCACGATATCTGATGGATGCCATGGAGAAGCGCTATTCTGAGCTGGTTAAAGAGCTGCAGCGGCAGCTGCCGATAAGCAAGATTACGGAAACCCTCCAGAGGCTGGTGGCGGAAAGTATTTCGATCCGTGATTTACGCACGGTCTTTGGCACCCTGATTGAATGGGCGCCGCGTGAGAAAGATGTGCTGATGCTGACCGAATATGTGCGCATGTCGCTGCGTCGGCATATTTTGCACCGGCTACAACCGAACGGTGAGGCGCTGCGCGTCCTGCGAGTGGGGGAAGGAATCGAAAACCTGATCCGCGAGTCTATCCGTCAGACCTCGATGGGGACCTATGCGGCCCTGAGCCTTGGGCAAAGTTCGCGCATTCTGAGCTTAATTCAGGAGGCACTGGCAGAGCACGGTGAGTTGAACATTGTTACCTCCGTCGATGCTCGCCGCTTTCTGCGCAAAATAACGGAAACGGGGCTGTTTAATGTTCCCGTACTCTCCTGGCAGGAGCTGGGAGAAAACTGTTCGGTACAGGTTGTGCACAGTATCGATCTCACACCACAGGAGCTTGCCGGTGACGATGATTAAAGCCGAGGTGCAGGCCGCCATTGAAAAATCGCTGACGCCACTGCGGGACGTACCACAAGGTTATCTGAAAACCGGGCGCTTATTGCACGTTGGCGCGACGCTGCTCAACGCATATCTGCCAGGCGTTTTTATGGGTGAGGTGTGTTGCGTGTTGCCAGAAGGTGCGCTGGCGGAGGTTGTTGGTATCGACGGCGCGACGGCGCAGCTTTCACCTTTTGCCACTACCACAGGCCTGTACTGTGGACAGAAGGTGCGATCCCTGGGGCGGCGACATCGTGTTCCGGTGGGGGAAGATCTCTTAGGGCGAGTGCTGGACGGTATGGGATTACCTCTTGATGATGGCCCCGCCCCGCAGGGGCCCTGGAGAGATTACGATGCACCGCCACCTTCGCCGCTGCTGCGCCAGCTGATTGAGAGGCCGATGCTTACGGGGATCCACGCCATCGACGGGCTTTTGACCTGTGGTGAAGGACAGCGTATGGGGATTTTTGCAGCGGCGGGGGTGGGGAAAAGCACCCTGATGTCGATGCTGTGCCGCAGCCCGGATAGCGACATCAACGTGCTGGTGCTTATCGGTGAGCGTGGTCGAGAAGTGCGTGAATTCATTGAGCAAACGCTGGGTGAAGAGACACGACGGCGCTGCGTGATGGTGGTTTCAACGTCCGACCGGCCCGCGCTTGAACGCATGAGGGCGCTATGGGTGGCGACCACCATCGCCGAAGCGTTTCGCGATCGCGGCAAGCGCGTACTGCTGTTTGCCGATTCCTTAACCCGCTACGCCCGCGCCGCCCGCGAGATAGCGCTCGCCGGTGGCGAAGTTGCAGTTTCCGGCAGCTATCCTCCCAGCGTTTTTGCGGCATTACCACGGCTGCTCGAACGGGCGGGTAAGGGCACCCTCGGCAGCATTACCGCGTTTTACACCGTACTGGTGGAAAGCGACGACATGAACGAACCGTTGGCCGATGAAGTGAGATCGTTACTCGACGGCCACATCGTACTGTCACGCCGCCTGGCAGAAGCGGCCCACTTTCCTGCCATTGACGTGTTAGCCAGCCTTAGCCGCCTGATGCCGATGGTGGCCAGCGGTGAACACCTGGCGTTGGCGAACGCGATCCGGCAGTTGCTGTCGGTGTATCGCGACGTGGAGCTTCTGGTGCGGATAGGTGAGTTCGTGCGCGGAGAAGATCCTCGTGCCGACCGGGCGGTAGACCGCTATTCCGACATTTGTCATTTCCTGCAACAACAGAGTAATGAACCATGCAATCTCGACGAACTGCTGGCGCAAATGCGTTTTTTGACGGACATCTGATGCTGAATTGTTTACTCAGGATCAAGGACCGTGGCGAGGATCGCCTGCGACGGCAAATGACGGAGTTAACGCTGCAGCTTCAGCAAACGGAGCAGTTGGATTTTCAGTGCCAGAGCCGTCGTAAAGACCTGGCGCAGGCGCTCAATCAGCTCCTTCTTTGGTCCGGTACGTTGCCCTCACGCGAACTGATGGCGCAGAAACAGGCCATGAATCATTTATTTCATGAGGAATACGGCCTGGCGCAGCAGCAGCGATTGCTTGCGGACGCGCAAAAACGGTTGCAGGAGCAGCTTAGCAAGCTGCAGCGAGAGCTGGTGAGCGTGATGAAGAAAAAAGAAAAACTGAGGAGTCTGCTGAGCGATGAACGTTAACCGAACGGAAGGTTGCCTCTGGCATACCTGGCTGACTGAACAGGAGAAACGGCCATCTACTGAAACCACCCGATTTATTCAGCTGATGGTGCAGGTGGTGGAAATGCCTGACGGCAGAGAGGGAAAGTCTGCGCTGAGGCAGCAAAAACAACGCTTTCGGCTGGTGAACGGTTCATTAGCGGGGGTGATTTGCGAGATGGAAACGCGGGAAGGTAAAACCTTTTTTACGGTTCTGGTGCCCCGGCGCGATTTATGCCGTCAGCTGAAGCACTTTTCTGCCTGGCTGAATGCCGGGCTGCTGGCGGCCGGGCACAACGTTGCGCTGGAGGTGGTGTATGACGCTGATCTCTTTTGAGGAGAGCAACCTTGCCGGGATGTTGCAAACGGAAGGGATTGAGCTTGGGGCGCTCCATGTTGCGGCGCAGCGCTGGACTGACAGCCCGCAGGGGAGACTGTTTTCAGTCACTGCCGAAGATACGCCGTGCGGCATCTGGTTAGCCGAAAGCGACTGGCAGCGGTGGTGTGAAGGGACCCTGGGGACCGCTTCAGCGCAAGAAGTCGACGCCCAACTGCTGGCGGGAGTTGCGCAATGGGGACTATCGCCGCTGTTGCAGGCAAGCGGCGCGATATTACACAACGGGCCGGGAGAACCGCGCCGCTGTAGCATGCTCAACCAGTACGTTGCGCTGGTATTTGCCTGGCAGATTGACGGCTACGCGTTCCGCTGTGTGCTGTTTGGCTGGCCCACCACCTGGTTTCGCACCATTGCCCGGCAGGTAAGCCCCGGTGTCCGGCCAGTGCGTTTATTGCCGCCGGTGGCGTTCGCCTGTTACGTCGGCTGGTGTCAGGCCTCGATGCACGAGATGGCAAGCATTGGCCCGGGTACAGGGTTGCGGATGAGCCCTTTTGGCCGTCCGCGCGAGGGTGAATTGGTTGTACTACTGGCGACGGGAAGTGCAGCGCGTATCCGAATCGAAGAGGGGGGAGACGTGGAAATTGAAGCATTGGTCAATGATATGGAAAGCTTGTTGGCCGAGGACAGCGATCGTGCGGGTCCTGCCTCGCCCTTGTCGTATCACCTTGACGCCCTGCCGCAAAAGCTGCTGGTAGAGGTAGGTCAAATTGATATCGCCCTTGGCACGCTGCGGACATTACGCGAAGGGGACCTTATTGCGACCGAAGCCAGGCTCTCACCCGACGTGAAGCTAAGACTCAATGGCCGCGTGATAGGCGAGGGTGAACTCATCGCCTGCGGGGAGAGTTTTCTGGTGCGAGTCACCCAATGGTTTGTGCATCCGTCTGACGCTCAGAGCATTGGGGAGGATACGGTGAATACCTGATAGAGGGCGCGACATGGCGTGGCTATAACTGATTTATCGCCGTATAAACAGGACAGACCATGCCTTTACCTGACTCTCCCTGGCAGCTGATAGCGCTGCTGTTTTTACTCTCTCTGCTACCGCTTGCCATCGTGATGGGGACCTCGTTCCTGAAGCTGGCGGTGGTGTTTTCGATTTTACGTAATGCGCTGGGTATTCAGCAGGTGCCGCCCAATATGGCGCTCTATGGCCTGGCGCTGGTACTCTCGCTCTTTATCATGGCGCCGACGGTGATGGCGGTAAAAGCCGAGTGGCATCCGGCGAAAGAAGAGGCGACCTTACCCTGGTTACAGGGCTGGGACAGCCATGCGCTTGGCCCCTACCGTCAGTTTCTGCAAAAAAATTCCGATGAAAAAGAGGCTCATTATTTTCGTCATCTGATAGCCAGCACCTGGCCGGAAGAGGCCCGGCGTCGCGTGAAGCCGGATTCACTGTTGATCCTGCTGCCCGCCTTTACCGTCAGCCAGCTGTCGCAGGCGTTTCGCATCGGTCTGCTTATCTATCTGCCATTTCTGGCCATCGATCTGCTGGTATCCAACGTCCTGTTGGCGATGGGGATGATGATGATGTCACCGATGACCATCTCTTTGCCGTTCAAATTATTGATTTTTCTGTTAGCTGGCGGCTGGGACCTGATCCTTTCTCAACTGGTGCAGAGCTTTAGATGACGGATGCCAACCTAACTCATTTCGTTACAGAGCTGCTGTGGCTGGTGCTCATGACCTCATTGCCGGTGGTGCTGGTCGCATCGGTCGTCGGGATTGCGGTGAGTCTCCTTCAGGCGCTGACCCAGATTCAGGATCAGACGCTGCAGTTTATGATCAAGCTGCTTGCCGTGGCGTTGGTTATTATGGCGACCTATCACTGGCTGGGGGGGCTACTTCTGGCCTATACCCGTCAGGTGTTTTTGCAGATGGGTATGCACGGGTGACGCTCTCACTCAGTGACGGGCTGGTCACCGTGGCGCTGGCGATGATGAGACCGCTTGGGCTAACGCTGCTTTTTCCGCTGTTGCAGACCGGTAACCTCGGCTCGACGCTAATCCGCAACGGGGTGCTGCTGGCGATAGTACTGCCGGTACTACCGGTTTTTTATACCCAACCGGTGATTCACCAGGGATGGTTCTGGCTGAGGGTGATCCCGGGCGAACTGGTCATTGGTTTTATGCTGGGATTTTGCGCCGCGATCCCTTTCTGGGCCGTGGACATGGCGGGATTCCTGATTGACACCCTACGCGGTGCCACCATGGGAACCGTGTTCAACCCGGCGATGTCGGTACAGACATCGATTTTCGGCCTGCTGTTTAGCCAGTTTCTGTGTGCGCTTTTCTTTATTACCGGGGGATTCAGTCAACTCCTGACGGCGTTGTACGGTTCTTACCACTATTTACCTCCCGGCAAGGCGCTGGCTTTCAACGTACCATTTTTACACTTTTTGCTGGCGCAGTGGCGCGTGTTGTACCAGCTGTGTCTGAGCTTTTCTTTGCCTGCGGTGCTCTGCATGATGCTTGCGGACCTCGCGCTCGGATTGCTCAATCGGTCCGCTCAGCAGCTCAACGTGTTCTTCTTATCCATGCCGGTGAAAAGTGCGCTGGCGCTCTTGCTATTACTGCTCTCCTTGCCGTACGCCTTCCACCACTATCAGCTTGAGAGTGAAACGCTTTACCGGCATGTGAGCCAGTGGTTAGCCAGCCATGAGTGAAAAAACCGAACAGCCTACCGAGAAAAAGAAGCGCGATAGCCGCCAGGAAGGACAGGTTATCAAAAGTCTGGAGATAACCTCCGGCATCCAGCTGCTCGCTATACTGGCTTTTTTTCATTTTTTTGCCGATGAGGTCGTGCACCAGATTGCTGAGCTGATGTTGCTGGCTTCACGACTCATCAATCAACCCTTTGACTATGCCTTCAGCCTGTTGACGCAGGCATTGCTGCGTGCAGGAGGCGAATTTTTTGCCTTGTTCGGCGGTATGCTGGCGGCGGCAACTATCGCAAGTCTGGTTGCGCAGGTCGGTTTTATGCTTGCCACGAAGGCGGTTGGCGTCAAAGGCGACAAAATTAACCCAGTCAATAATTTTAAACAGATTTTTTCCGTGCACAGTCTGGTGGAGTTGTTTAAGTCCTGTCTGAAAGTCCTTTTATTGTGTCTGATTTTCATCTCTCTTTTCCTCTATTTTTCGACAACGTTTCAGGCACTGCCGTACTGTGACGCGAGCTGTGCGATCCCACTTTTCACGATTATGATCCGCTGGATATGGTATGCATTGCTGATGTCTTACGTGGTGCTGGGCGTTGTTGATTATGCCTTCCAGACGCACAACACGATGAAACAGCAGCGAATGAGTAAGGAGGATGTCAAACAGGAGACTAAAGATATTGAAGGCGATCCGCAGGTTAAAAAACGGCGGCGTGAAGTACAACGCGAAATGCAAAGCGGCAGTTTAGCGCAGAACGTGAAGCAATCTGCGGTGGTTATTCGCAACCCTACGCATATCGCCATTTGCCTGGGCTACGATCCTGTCGACACGCCGATCCCAACGGTGTTCGAAAAAGGCGTAGAGGCGAGGGCAGAACATATTGTCGCTCTCGCCATCAGGGAGTCTGTTCCTGTGGTGGAGAATATTGAGTTGGCGCGCCAGCTATTTTTTAGCGTCAAAGCGGGTGAGGTGATTCCTGAATCCCTGTTTGAACCCGTTGCTGCTTTGCTGCGTATGGTACTGGAGCTCGATTACGACGCTCATGTGTAACGGAATATCACTGTGGCCTTCAGCCATCTTTATCAGGTTATACCCTGATATCTGCGACTCAATGACCGGTTTACTATCGGCACGTGTTGAATAGATGAATCGGTAATAATGATGAGCAGTTTTTATCAGGAGAAAGTTATGTTGCGATACGGATTTTTATTGGCATCACTCTGTTTTACGTCATACGCAATGGCCGATGTGGCTAAATACAAAACCGTCATCGACGCGGATAGCGCGCGAAAAGTGGATGAGGTTATCCAGGGCGAAGTGTTACCGAACGCCAAAGCAAAGCAGGGGGATTTGATAGGCCTTGTTTCATCGACGTTCCTGCAGACTCCCTACCTGAGTGAAACGTTGATCGGTTCTCAAAGTACGCCGGAACAGTTGGTTGTCAATCTCAGGGGCGTCGACTGTTTTACCCTGGTGGACTATGTTCAGGCCCTGACGAAAAGCGATACGCGTAAAGCGTTTCTTCGGCAACTGGTAAAAACGCGCTATGTTGATGGTAAAGTGAGCTACCTGACCCGCCGTCATTTTCTGTCTGACTGGTTCGCTACGTCACCACATAATGCGCGGGATGTTACGCCGGAGATTAGTCCCCATTATCTTACGGCTGAAAAGCACCTCAATCTTAAAGAGGGGGGAGGGGAATACATCCCGGGACTGGGTATTATTACCAGAAAGATAAACTATATACCGGGATACGCTATCGACCGCTCGGTACTCGAACGTCTGCACAATGGCGATTATGTCGGTGTTTATTCACCCATGCAGGGGCTGGATGTTTCTCATACGGGGATTGTTATTCGTTCGGGTGATGCCGTCTGGTTCCGTAATGCTTCCTCGCTGTCTGTAAACCGCAAGGTTGTTGATACTCCCTTCCTCAATTATATGCGCTCAAAACCCGGTATCGTTGTACTGCGGGCGAATTAGATGTAGCTCAGAGATACCTGACCCGTTAATGATTTTGTTTCAGGCTAATTTGCAATCAAGCACTGGAGGGAACTATGTCGGTTGCTATTCCATTTGTTAACGATGTTTGCCATATTTCCAGCGAGCAGATGTCAGACCTGTTAGAGGGTAAAGATGTTTATCAGTTTAGTCTTTTTGAAAAGTTCATTGATTATTTTCGACACGTATTTACGGGAAAAAGCACTATTTCGGAATATTATCAGATACACCATTTATTGTATCAATACCAAGATAATCCACAAATATCGCGACCAATATCATTATCAGTAGAGAAAAATCCACTCGGTGGTGATGTTACCCATTGGAGACCGATCATTGGCTTTGTTAAATTGATCGATAACTCAAAACCTGAAGCTGTCAGTCAATATTCAATCGACGTACGGCAACGAGATGATGGGGTATCCGTCATTAATATGAAATTTGACGGGATCGTACTGGCGCAGGCCGATTGTTCTGCAGATAACCTGGCGTTCTTAAAGACCTGCCTCTTCAATGATAACAACGGTGAAATCCGGTGTGACACAACAGAAGAAGGGCACGTAGGAACAGGGGGATTGAGGTTTTATTCGGACTTTCAGCTTCGGTTAGAAAAACATCTGTCAACGTATGTGGAAGATCTGACGCATTTCAATACGCTCGTCAGTGAGCAGGTCGCTCAGCGAGATGAACCGGATAACTCTGCACCGGCAGATATCGATCGATTTATTGAGAAAATGGTTGCCGAAGGCAGTATAACGAAAGAGAGTTTGGCAAAACACAAGTTTATCGGCAGCGGTAGCTACGGAAGCGTCTATTTGTTTGAAGGAAAATACGCTGTGAAGATCCCCGTCAATAGCACAGGGAACATGATAGATACCCATTCTGCCGAGCACCGAAACGCTCATTCAGAACGCGTGAGCTATTATTTAAACCTTGCTAACAACGACCCCGATTTTTCCCGGCATATGCAAATTGTGTTTAACAATAAAAAAATGGAGGTTCTGGTTTCAAAGTATATCAATGGAAAAGAGTTTGATATTCGAACTGATGCCAATTATGAGCGCGCCGACAGCCTACTGGAGGATCGTGGTCTTTATATGCATGATTTGAATATCCTTGGCAACATCTTGATTAAAGACGGCGAGCTTTTCTTTGTCGATGGCGACCAAATCGTTTTGTCGCAGGAGAAACGCCGGGAACGCCGGGTTTCATCGGCTACTGAAGCGCTTGAGCAGCAGATTCGCACCAGCTATGAATTCAGGCTTCATGCTGCTCAGAGGAGTAACAACCAGAAAGATATTGAATATTACTCCAGCCTTCTCGAAGAACATAATGATTTAATGAATACCACGGTTGAATCACGACGCTGTGATAACAGCGAAGCTGTGATGGAATTTGTTTCCAGAGATAGTTTCAGGATGCCAGAGCGTGAGAATAGTTTTTTGGTCAAGAAAGCAATGGAGTGGAGTAAAAGGAAAAGGTAGCTTTGGTTTTATCATTCAGCCTTTGAATTGATAGAGAGGAGGTTTTGAAGAAAACCAGATCGCCAGGCTTCAGCGCATTTTCAGCAATGTGGCGGTCATTTCGTATTTGCTCCCCGTTGGTGCGCGGCAGGTCCATATTCATTGAGCCCTGGAAAATCTCCTGCATCAGCGACGAGCAGTGCTCCCCGCTCACCATCATGGTCAGAACCGAAGAACAGGACGTTTTTACGACCCAGAGTGACCATCCGCAGGGTATTTTCAGCGATGTTGTTGTCTGCTTCGGCCCAGCCATCGTCCGCATAGTACGTCAGTGCCGGCCACTGGTTAAGTGCGTACGCGAACGCTTTTGCCAGCTCCGAGTGTCGCGACAGGGTTTTCATCTTTTCACGCAGCCAGCTTTCCAGGGATTTCAACAGCGGTTTCGTTTTTAGCTGACGTTCAGCAAGCCGCTGCTCTGCCTTTTGGGGGCTCATTTTTCATTGAACAGGATACGCTCCCACTAAGGCCCCCAAACGTTGATTGATTCACGTTGAAATGGGTAGACATCAGTTGACGTCGCATAGCCAGAATAGAGAGTTTGTCACTGATTAGAAGAGGGTTTTATTGAATTTGGTAGATGTCAGGAGATGTGTATATGGCGTTCCCTGCAGGAATCGAACCTGCAACTAGCCCTTAGGAGGGGCTCGTTATATCCATTTAACTAAGGGAACGAGGCGGGCGTAGTATACCCGCTTTTCGAGGCAGGTTAAGGGGTTGGCGGGCCGTTTGCCTGGAATCTAAGCGTTTTTTGCTGATTTTATGCTGTTAAAGCGCCTGCATCCGGCCCTGATGGTTCAGAGGGGGTCGGTTAAAAAATTATTCTGCATCGTCACAAAGTCGGCGTCGGTGAAGCCCAGTGCCTCTTTAATGTAGCCGGTCACGCTGCCCGACTGCGCTTTCATGGCGTTGATAGCCGCAATAATAAATGCTTCGCGGGTATCAATCAGCGTGTGCAGGTAATCCAGCACGTTGTCGTCGTCGGTGATACGGCGGTAGGCCGCCATTTTAACTTCGTTGCGCTCCAGCCGGTTGGCCTGAGTGAGCATATAGTCGGCAATGACATCCTCTTCTGAGACGCCGAGCATAAACAAAATCAGCGCCACGCCGTAACCTGTACGGTCTTTGCCTCCACGGCAGTGCTGGATATGCGGGCTATTTTCCTTATCCAGTACGGTGCGGATCATTGCTGTGAAGGCGTGTCTGGACTTCTCGCTGGTGACAAAGTTGCGGTATTGCTCCAGCACCTGCTCGCCGTGGCCGTTGACCAGTTCGGTGGGAATATCTTGTATCACGCTCTCAATCAGCATTTGATCTTCGTGGCTGGAGTCCGCCGAAAACTGTGCCGCCAGCTCTGCGGTTTGCGCCACGGCATCCAGGTGAACGGTCTGTTTTTCGCCGACATAAGTATTGGGGCTTTTGGCGATTTCCCTGGCGCTGCGGTAGTCAATAATTGTCTGAATGTTCAGCGATTGAATGTAGGCCTCGGCCTGGGCATTAAGCTGATGCAAATGGTTGGAGCGATACAGCATCCCCCATTTTATTCTTTTCCCCCCTGCGCCCGTGTAGCCGCCGAAATCCCGGAAGTTATTAAGCCCGGAAACCGGCAATGTTCTCTCCGCAAAAAGTTGGGATTGGCCGTTGCATTCAATAACAAAGTAGATGCGCTGGCTGGCATTTAGCGGGTCATCAAACTGGCAGGGGCTAACGGCGTGGCTGGTAATTAACGTTCGGGCTGAGGTATTAACATCGTTATCGCGAGTCCAGTACAACGCTATTGGCCCTTCGACGGCAGAAAAATGAATTTCAATCTGCGTCTGGTTTTTTCTGCTTACGGAAAACTGCATCTGAGTGTTCATTCATCGTTCCTTTAACTTAATATGCCAAACGCTGAGCAAATAACGCCGAAGACCATCATGGCAATGATGAGAGACACCGTGTATTTCCCTTTGAGCTTTTTCACCAGGAAGAACACGCCCAGTGAGAAGAGTAGGGTTAGCAGGTTGGGGGCGACCTTATCAAACATCTCCTGTACCGGAATCGACTGCTCGCCTACGGCAATAACCAGCGGCGTCGAAATCTTTACCGTGGTGGCAATGAGCGAGCCAAGCACCATCACGCCGACAACGTTGGCAACATTTGAAATACGCTGAATAATATTCGAGTTCTTTGACTGCTCGATGAGGTCAACGCCTTTGTTGTAGCCATAATGGATAAAGAAGTATTTAGAGCCAACATTCACGATATTAAACAGAATGAACATCAGTATCGGCCCGATGATATTCCCCTGAAGTGCAAACGCCGCGCCGATGCTGCCGCATATAGGCAGCCAGGTAAATTTCAACAGGCTATCGCCTAAACCTGCCAGCGGGCCCATTAGCCCGGCCTTGACGGAAATAACGGCATCCTTCTCTTCTTCCGTGGTTTTTTCTTCCAGCGCGGCCGTTACGCCCAGGATCAGTGCCCCGGTATTGATCTGGGAGTTATAGAACTTTAAATGTCGCTGCATGGCCCGCGCGCGGGTTTCCGGGTCTGCGTTTTCATAGAGCTTATCGAGCACGGGGATCATGCAGTGCGCAAAGCCGATGGTTTGCAGCTTTTCATAGTTATATGAAAAGGACATGCTTTGAATATTCCAGAAAATACGGTTGAGATCGGTTTTAGTCAGTTTTTTATCCGAGGTCGTACGCTCAACGCTATTGTAGGATGTTATTTCACTCACAGGTCGTACTCCTCTTCGGTTTCGATGTTAGCCGGTTTATTATTGTCAGCCTGTTTATTGTTGATGCCATTGGCCCAGGCCATGTCGTAAAGCACGGCGAAGGCCAGGGCAATAAAGGTGATTGGAATAATTGGCAATTTTAAATAAGTGGTTAACATAAAACCGAGCAGGAAAAAGAACCACATTCTCCCTTTTAGCAGCATCAGTAATAAAATACAGACCCCGATAGCGGGGATCATCTTAGAAGCGACGCCCATACCGGTTAAAATACTGGCTGGAATGGCATCTAATACTTTGCTGACCAGGTCGCTGCCAAAATAGATGGCGAGGAAGCAGGGGATGGCTCTTATCAGGAACCAAAGCGGGGTAGAGAAATAGTGAATTTTAACCAGCCCACGATAATCTCCGGTGAGGACCGATTTTTCAGCCCAGACGTTTAAGAAGCTGGCAAAAGAACGCCAGATAATCAGGAGCTGCTGACACAAAATCGAAACCGGCACGGCAAGGGCTATTCCGGCGGCTATCCCACCTTTGGAGGCAATACCCAGCGCGACGCCAATGATTGAGCCGGCAATAATATCTGGCGCGGAGTAGGCCCCCACGTTGCCGATGCCCATCCAGACCAGTTCAAGGGTAGCGCTGATGGCAAGTCCCTGAACCATATCGCCCATAATAATACCGGCTACGGTCCCTGTAAGGAGGGGGCGCCGTAGCATTTGCGGCCCCACGTCGTCCATTGAGCAGATACCTGCCCAGGTGGCGACCAGAATGGCTTCAATTAACATAGTGTTATTTCCCGGTGATGGCGCTATACCCGTCATACCTAAAATTGCAGGGCTGTTAACTGCAATTGAACGATTTCAGGGCGTTGCGTGATGCAATTAACCCAATAATGATTTCAGTTCGACAATGGTGTCTTTGGGCACCATTTGTATTTCTACTGCAATATTCCTGGCAATCAGTGATTTAAAGGCCTGCTCTTCTTCTGGCGTAACCGCGACGGCGCGCGACAGGCTTTTTCGCCCCTCATGCATTCTCATGCCGCCGACGTTTAATTTCTTAATATCCAGGCCATTTTCGACCAGGGCATTTACGTCGACGCTGTTGGTGAACAGCAGCATTGTTCGTCTTTTAATCTCGGTTTTTTTCAGGATATCAATAAATTTTTGCACGGCGAAAATCTGGACTTTTAATTCTGGAGGCGCCGACATGCTGATAACAGACTGCTGCACGGTGTCGCTCGCCACCTTATCGTTGACGATCAGTATTTGTTCAATGTCGTGATTTTTAACCCAGGTGGTAATAACCTGACCGTGAATAAGGCGGTCATCGATTCTGGCGAGATTAATAGGCATATTCTGTCCTTTCAAAGTTCGGTTGATGATTCTCGTTCGACCTTTAATAAATTGCCGACGTTGAAGCCGCTATCAGGAAACATTTCTTCGACGAGGGTTGCGATTTCATTTAGCGGTAAATCTCGATTATTAAAAATTTCCAGCAGGGTAGGAATATTGAAACCGCAGAATAAAAAAATATCATCCTGGGTTAACAGGAGTTCGCTGGCTAAATTACACGGTGACCCGCCCATCATATCGACCAGAATAAGTACGCCATTACCCTGATTAAGCGACTGGTAGGTTTCTCGTAGCGAGGTGCGAGCGTTATCAATCGGGGTATCTTCCTGAATTGATACCACCGCGACGTGGGGTTGCTTGCCCACGAGCATTTCGGCGCAGGTCAGCGCCCCCTGAGCAAAGGGGCCATGGCTGACTAAGATGACGGGGATCTCGGCTGGCATTATTTCTCCCTGTAATAGGTGTTAGTTACAATGTTACTTAAAATATATTTGTTTTATGTAATGTTGTTACTTTTATCGAGAAAGGAGCGGAATGAGAAGCGCGTCGTCTTCGTTTTGGGAAACCGATCACTTTTTAAATATCGACAGCGTTTCAGATCCGCCAGAGCATCGTGCTGTAGCGGGAAAACAGGAGGGCGGCGTAAAGCCTTAGCGTTGGCGGGCTATGGCTTGTTGTTCAGGTTGTAGAAACGTTCGGCTCGCGTTTGGATCTGTTTTAGTAAGCGTTCGTCGTATTGCTGGATAAACAGGTTGGTCACCAGCATGTTGATCACCGAAAGCTGTGACATTTTGGAGCGAATTGGAATGAGTCGGGAAATGCTCTCGGTAGAAATGGTATGCAGGATGACCTCCGCCAGGGCGGACACGCGGCTTTGCCCCATGCGGGTAACGGCTATAGAGGGAACCCCAAGCTGCTGTGCCAGCGTCAGGAGTTTTACGGCTTCGTGATTGTCACCGGAGTGCGAAATAATAATCAGTAGATCATCCTGATCTAAAGTATTCACGATATTGAATTGAATACTGTAATCGAGGTGGCAGCTGACATCTTTCTTTATTTTTATCAGCTGATATTCCAGCTCTTTACCGACCAGACCGCTGCTTCCGGCCCCGTAGATAGCAATTTTATGGCTTTTCCGGATTAACCGGCAGGCGCGATCGAGCTGCTCTGGATTCATCATCGCGTGGGTTTCATCGATGGATGATTTTTCAATCAGATGAATTTTTGCGTTTACCGCTTCCAGCGAATCATCAATATTAATATCTTCTTGTAAAACGGACTCATGATGTTTTGCCGCCGAAGATGTCATTAAGTCAATTTTAAGATCGCTAAAACCCTGGTAGCCTAATTTATGACACAGACGCAGAATAGTGGTAGTGCTGACCTCATTGGCTTTCGCCAGCGTCTGGATACTCATATTTTTCAATGATTGCTTATTCGCAATAATGAAAGCCGCGACGCCGCGCTCTTTAGCGGATAATCCGTCATTTACTTCGCGCAATTTTAGGTCAAACATCTAACACCTTTCATCGGATAAGAATGTTATTTCGTCGCTCATAGTACAATCTCGCACTGGGGTTATCAAATACGTGCTGGCTTAGTTCGTTTGCCTGGATCATGAACAATTTACCCGTCATGTTTTCCGCTCTCCGCTGAATTTTGGCTCAGTTCTGCCTGTTTTCGCTTAGCCTCGGCCTTCTTCTTGTTACTCATATCGTTGCGGATCTGCGCGTGGCTGATCAGCGCGAAAATAAACGTTCCGCCGCAGATATTCCCGGCCAGGGTGGGCAGGGCGAACGGCCAGAAGAACTCACTCCAGTGCAGCGTGCCGTTGAACACCAGATAGAGAATCTCAACCGAGCCAACCACGATATGGGTTAAATCACCCAGCGCGACCAGCCAGGTCATTAGCACGATAACGAAGATTTTTGCCGAGCCCGCGGCGGGGAACATCCACACCATGGTGGCGATGATCCAGCCGGAGATAATCGCGTTGGCGAACATCTCGCCGGGCGGGTTTGCCATCACCTTCATGCCGATGTCGTCAAAGGCTTTACGGGTGGCTTCGTCGAATATCGGCATATATTCAAAGGCCAGCGCCGCCAGCGCGGTGCCGACGATATTCCCGAACAGCACAATGCCCCACAGCCGCATCAGCAGCCCGAAGTTGCTCGTGGTCGGATGCTGCATTACCGGCAGCACGGCGGTAACGGTGTTTTCGGTAAACAGCTGCTGGCGAGCCATGATGACGATGATAAAGCCGAAGGTGTAGCCGAGATTTTCCAGCAGGAAATTGCCGGGCACGCCGACCAGGTTAACGTGAAAAATGCCTTTCGCCAGCAGCGAGGCACCCATTGATAAACCCGCCGCCACGGCTGACCAGAACAGCGCCATGCCGTCGCGCTCCAGCTCTTTTTGCCCGTCCTGGCGAATGTGCTCGTGAATGGCCATCGCGCCGGAGGGCAGACGGTCTTCATCCACCTCGATTTGCTTGCCGCTCGACTTTTCGTCGCTGTCGACTTCCAGTTCATCTTTTTTGGCTATTTTGTCAGGCTCGATTTTGTCCATCAGGGCGGTTCCAGGTCAGAAAGCGTTCACTTAAGCGTAGCGGTTTTTCTCCCACGTTTTTGCCGAATGGGAATAATCGCCCCGGCTTTGATCTGAGTAAGCGGATTAACCCTAATGGAGTAGTCGAAGCCGCCGGGGGCAACCTGAAGAAAACGAGGCGGTATGATATGCTTAGCGTCACCCGAGACAAGGAGCGCCTCCTGATGCTAGAAGCCCGACAACTGACCTGCCAGCGTGATGAACGCACGCTGTTCGACGCGCTGTCGTTTAGCGTTGGGCCGGGGGAAATGGTGCAGGTAGCGGGCAAAAATGGCGCGGGAAAAACCACGCTGCTGCGCATTCTGGCGGGGCTGGCGCAGGCCGATGAGGGCGAGGTATTCTGGCAAAACCAGCCTTTGCGCCGCCAGCGCGACAATTTCCACGGCGACCTGTTGTGGATTGGTCATCAGCCGGGCATCAAAGCCGTTCTCACGCCTTTTGAAAATCTCACCTTTTTTCATGCCGATGTTGCTGAAGAGCAGCTGTGGGCCGCGCTCGAGCAAACCGGGCTGCCCGGCTTCGAAGATTTACCCGTCAACCAGCTTTCCGCCGGGCAGCAGCGCCGTGCCGCGCTCGCGCGCCTGTGGCTCTCCACGGCAAAGCTGTGGCTGCTCGATGAGCCGTTTACCGCGCTGGATACCGCCGGTATTGCACGCTTAACTCGGCGCCTGCAGCACCATGTTGAAGCGGGTGGAATGGTTATCCTCACCAGCCACCAGCCGCTGACCTGTGCAGTTCGCCAGATTCATCTGCAGGAAGCCCATTCATGATAAGGCGCATTTTCTGGCGTGAGCTGCAGGTGGTATTTCGTCGCGGGGCTGAAATCGCTAACCCGCTGTGGTTCTTCCTGATTGTGATTACGCTTTTCCCGCTCGGCATTGGCCCGGAGCCGCAGCTGCTGGCGCGTATTGCGCCGGGAATTATCTGGGTTGCAGCCCTGCTGGCTTCGCTGATGGCGATGGACAGGCTGTTCCGGGATGACTTTCAGGATGGTTCGCTGGAACAGCTGATGCTGTTGCCGGTGCCTTTGCCGCTGGTGGTGCTGGCGAAAGTGACCGCTCACTGGGTGGTCACCGGGCTGCCGCTGCTGCTGCTTTCGCCGCTGGCTGCGTTGCTGCTGGGGCTGGATTTTTATGGCTGGCAGGTAATGGCCGCCACGTTACTGCTGGGGACGCCGACGCTGAGCTTTCTCGGCGCGCCCGGCGTGGGGCTGACGGTCGGTCTGAAGCGGGGCGGGGTGCTGCTCAGCCTGCTGGTGCTGCCGTTAACCATCCCGTTATTAATTTTTGCCACCGCCGCGATGGATGCCGCCTCGATGCATCTGCCGGTGGAGGGCTATATGGCAATCCTTGGCGCGCTGCTGGCCGGCAGCGCCACGCTAAGCCCGTTCGCTACGGCGGCGGCGCTGCGGGTCAGCGTTGCGTAACTTTATTTTTTTGTTTTGTGAGCAAAACCTATGTGGAAAACGTTACATCAGCTTGCTAAACCGGAGCGGCTTTACCACTTCTGTGGCCGATTGTTGCCCTGGCTGGCTATCCTCAGCGCGGTGCTGCTGGTGGTTGGCTGCGTCTGGGGCTTTGGTATTGCCCCGGCAGACTACCAGCAGGGGCAAAGTTACCGGATCATGTATCTGCACGTCCCGGCGGCCATGTGGTCGATGGGCATTTACGCCAGCATGGCGATTGCCGCTTTTATTGGCCTGGTATGGCAGATAAAAACTGCCGATCTGGCGGTGATGGCGATGGCGCCCGTCGGCGCGGCGTTTACCTTTATTGCGCTGGTCACCGGCTCCGCCTGGGGCAAGCCGATGTGGGGCACCTGGTGGATTTGGGACGCGAGGCTGACCTCCGAGCTGGTGTTGCTGTTCCTCTACGTGGGCGCGATTGCCTTGTATAGCGCGTTTGACGACCGCCGCCTTGCGGGCCGTGCCGCCGGCATTCTGGTGCTGGTCGGCGTGGTGAACCTGCCGATTATTCATTTCTCGGTGGAGTGGTGGAACACGCTGCACCAGGGCTCTACCAATATGCAGCAATCCATCGACCCTTCGATGCGCACGCCGCTGCGCTGGACCATTTTCGGCTTCCTGGCGCTGTTTATCACGCTCACCCTGATGCGCCTGCGTAACCTGCTGTTGCTGCAGGAAAGCCGCCGTCCGTGGGTGTTAGCGCTTGCTAACGGCAGAGGAGCAAAATCATGACGTGGGCGTTCACTCACTGGAGCGAGTTCTTCGCCATGGGCGGCTACGCCTTTTACGTCTGGCTGGCGGTGGTCTTTACGCTGCTGCCGCTGCTCGGGCTGATTTTCCATACCCGCTACCAGCACCGCGCGATTCTGCGGGCGGTGGCTCGCCAGCAGGCCAGAGAGCAGCGTATCCGCGTCGCTCGCCAGCGCCAGGAGGAAGTCTAAGTGAATCCGCGTCGTAAAAATCGGCTTTATCTGGCCGGGGCGGTACTGGCGGGGCTGGGGCTGACCATCACGCTCGTGCTTTATGCCCTGCGCAGCAATATCGACCTGTTTTATACCCCCGGCGAAATTATCTACGGCAAAGGTGAAAGCCACCTGATGCCGGAAACCGGGCAGCGCCTGAGGATCGGCGGCATGGTGATGCCGGGCAGCGTGAAGCGAGACGGCCAAAGCCTGAAGGTCAGCTTCAAGCTGTATGACGCTCGCGGCGTGGTGGACGTGACCTACGAGGGGATTCTGCCGGATCTGTTCCGCGAGGGGCAGGGCGTGGTGGCGCAGGGCGTGATGGAAGGTTCCACGCTTATCCATGCTAAAGAGGTGCTGGCGAAACACGATGAAAATTACACGCCGCCGGAAGTGAAAGCGGCGATGGAGCAGAATCACCAGCAGGCCCCGGAAGTGTATAAGGATAATGCCTCATGATGCCGGAAATCGGCGGTTTTCTGCTAAGCCTTGCGCTCGGCTGGTCCCTGCTGCTAAGCATTTACCCGCTCTGGGGCGTGGCGCGTGGCGACAAGCGGCTGATGGCCTCCGCGCGGCCGTTTAGCTGGGCGCTGTTTATTACCCTTTGCGCGTCATTCCTGATCCTGGTTAACGCCTTTGTGGTGAACGACTTCAGCGTGCTGTATGTTGCCAATAACTCCAATACCGAACTGCCGGTCTGGTATCGCGTGGCGGCAACCTGGGGCGCGCACGAAGGGTCTTTGATGCTGTGGGTGCTGATGATGAGCGGCTGGACGTTTGCCGTTTCGCTCACCGGGCGCAGCATGCCAAAAGAAGACCATGCCCGCGTGCTGGCGGTAATGGGGATGATTAACTTCGGCTTCCTGCTGTTTATTATTTTCACCTCCAACCCGTTTATCCGCACGCTGCCGGACTATCCGCTGGAAGGGCGCGACTTAAACCCGCTGCTGCAGGACATAGGCCTGATTGTGCATCCGCCGCTGCTGTATATGGGCTACGTTGGCTTTTCCGTGGCGTTTGCTTTCTCGATTGCGGCCCTGCTGGGCGGCAGGCTGGACAGCGCCTGGGCGCGCTGGACTCGTCCGTGGACGCTGGCGGCATGGGCTTTCTTAACCGTTGGGATCGTGCTTGGCTCGGCGTGGGCCTATTACGAACTGGGCTGGGGCGGCTGGTGGTTCTGGGACCCGGTGGAAAACGCCTCGTTTATGCCTTGGCTGGCTGGCACGGCGCTGATCCATTCGCTCTCGGTCACCGAAAAGCGCGGCAGCTTTAAGGCCTGGACCGTGCTGCTGGCGATTAGCGCCTTCTCACTTTGCCTGCTGGGCACGTTCCTGGTGCGCTCCGGCGTGCTGGTGTCGGTGCACTCTTTTGCCTCCGACCCGGCGCGCGGCATGTTTATTCTGGCCTTCCTGGTTATCGTTATCGGCGGCTCGCTGCTGCTGTATGCGGTCAAAGGCAGCAAGGTGCGCTCCCGCGTGAGCAACGATCTCTGGTCGCGCGAGTCTTTCCTGCTCGGCAACAACGTCTTACTGATTGCCGCCATGCTGGTAGTTTTGCTGGGCACGCTGCTGCCGCTGGTGCATAAGCAGCTTGGGCTGGGCAGCATTTCAATCGGCGAACCGTTCTTTAATACGATGTTTACCGCGCTGATGGCGCCGTTTGCGCTGATGCTCGGCATCGGGCCGCTGGTTCGCTGGCGGCGCGACGAGCCGGGCAAGCTGCGCAGGCATCTGCTGGCGGCTGTGGTCATGACGCTGGTTCTGTCGCTGCTGCTGCCGTGGCTGATGCAGGATCGCGTTGAAGCGATGACGGTGGTTGGCCTGCTGATGGCTATCTGGGTCTTTGTGCTGGCGCTGATGGAGGTTTATCAGCGCGCCACGCACCGCCACGGTTTCTGGGATGGGTTACGCAAAATTCCAGCCAGCCACTGGGGCATGGTTTCCGCGCATCTTGGCCTGGCGGTGACCGTGGTCGGTATCGCCTTTAGCCAGAGCTACAGCGTGGAACGAGACGTGCGCATGAAGTCCGGCGACAGCATTGATATTCATCAGTATCACTTCGTGTTCCGCGAAGTGCGGGACATCACCGGCCCTAACTATCGCGGCGGCGTGGGCGTTATCGACGTCACCCGTAACGGCAGGCCGGAAGCCACGCTGCACGCTGAAAAACGTTTTTATAACAGTAACCGGGCGATGATGACCGAGGCGGCCATCGACGGCGGTTTCACCCGTGACCTCTATGCCGCGCTGGGCGAAGAACTGGACGACGGCAGCTGGGCGGTGCGTCTTTATTACAAACCTTTCGTGCGCTGGATTTGGGCGGGCGGGCTGCTGATGGCGCTCGGCGGGCTCTTCTGCCTGTGCGATCCACGTTACCGCAGCCGTAAAGTTAAGCCGGAGGCCGCAGTATGAAGCGCCGCTATCTGTTTATTCCGCTGGCGCTGTTTCTGCTGCTGGCCTCGTTGCTGCTCTGGCAGCTGGCGCGTAACGCGCAGGGCGAAGCGCCCACCGATCTGGAGTCGGCGCTGATTGGCAAACCGGTGCCGGTGTTTCGCCTGGAATCGCTCGATGAGCCCGGCAAAGAGTGGGGCCGCGAAGTCCTTGCGGACGGCAAGCCGCTGCTGCTGAACGTCTGGGCGACCTGGTGCCCAACCTGCCGAGCCGAGCATAAGTTTCTGAACGGGCTGGCCGCGCAGGGCGTGCGTGTGGTGGGTATGAACTATAAAGACGACCGCCACAAAGCGATTAACTGGCTGCGCGATCTCGGGAACCCGTACATGTTAAGCCTGTTCGACGGCAACGGCATGCTGGGGCTGGATCTCGGCGTGTACGGCGCGCCGGAAACATTCCTGATCGACGGGAAAGGGTTCATTCGCTATCGCCATGCGGGCGATCTGAACGATCGCGTCTGGCAGCAGGAGTTAAAACCGCTGTGGGAGAAATACAGCCAGGAGGCGGGATCATGATGCGTGCAGTTTCCTTGCTTATCGGCATGCTGTTCAGCCTTCACGCGGCGGCGGCCATCGATACCTTCACTTTTAAGGATGAAGCGCAGGAGCAACAGTTCCGCCAACTGACCGAAGAGCTGCGCTGCCCTAAGTGCCAGAACAACAGCATTGCGGATTCAAACGCGATGATAGCCTCCGACATGAAGCTCAAGGTTTATGAGCTGATGCAGCAGGGCAAAAGCAAGCCGCAGATCGTCGATTACATGGTGGAGCGCTACGGGCATTTCGTCACCTACGAGCCGCCGTTGACGCCTGCGACGGTTATCCTCTGGGCGCTGCCCGCGCTGTTTGTGGTCGGCGGTATCGGCGTTATCGTGCTGCGCAGCCGCAGGCGGCAAAAGATTTCTCTGGCGGAGGATTATTCGGCGCAGTCTGGGGCGGTAGCCAGGGAAAAAATCTCGCTGTGGGTCTTTTTACCCGGGGCGCTGATCCTCGTGGCGGTCAGCGCTGGCAGTTATCTGAAAACCTCCGGGCTGGGCCAGCTACAGGCCTGGCGGCAGGCGACCGCCGAGACGCCAGCGTTGTTAAAACGTGTTCTCGACCCGCAGGCCGCGCCCCTGACTATGGAAGAGATGGCGCGTCTTGGGTTAGGATTACGCACGCGATTGCAGCAACAGCCTGATAATCTTGAAGGCTGGATGATGCTAGGGCGCATTGGCATGGTGCTAAATAACGCAACGACGGCTACACAAGCTTTTGCTCATGCGTATAAACTTGCGCCCGCAAACGGCGAGGCAAAGCTGGGCTATGCTGAAGTATTGACCCGCTCCGCCGACGCGCAGGACAACCAGCTGGGTGGCCTCCTGCTCCGCGAAATGCTAAAAGATGACCACACGAATATTCGCGTGCTCAGCCTGCTGGCGTTCAATGCCTTCGAGCGGCAGAACTACCGTGAGGCGATTGGCGCGTGGGAAATCATGCTGAAAGTTTTACCGGCTAACGACCAGCGCCGCGCCGTCATTGAGCGCAGCATCGATCAGGCGAGGGCCCAAACTGAACCGGGCACCACTGAAAGCGCAGATAAACAATAAGAGGGAAACGCTAATGAATTTCCGCCTGACCGGACTTGCTCTGGCAACAACGGTATTAGTGGGATGTGCCAGTTCCGGCAGCCAGGAGTCTCAGGGACGTTCGGATCCGCTGGAAGGCTTCAACCGTTCAATGTTCAACTTCAACTACAACGTGCTGGACCCGTATGTGCTGCGTCCGGTGGCTGTAGCGTGGCGTGACTATGTGCCGGTGCCGGCGCGTAACGGCCTGAGCAACTTCACCAGCAACCTCGAAGAGCCGGCCACCATGGTGAACTACTTCGTGCAGGGCGACCCGTATCAGGGGATGGTGCACTTTACGCGCTTCTTCCTGAACACCCTGCTGGGGATGGGCGGCTTCATCGACGTTGCCGGAATGGCGAACCCTAAACTGCAGCGCGTCGAGCCTCACCGCTTCGGCAGCACGCTGGGCCATTACGGTGCGGGCTACGGTCCTTACGTCATGCTGCCTGGCTACGGCAGCTTCACGCTGCGTGAAGACGGTGGTGACTTTGCCGATACGCTATATCCGGTGCTTTCCTGGCTGACCTGGCCGATGTCTATCGGGAAATGGACGGTGGAAGGGATAGAAACGCGTGCCCAGCTGCTGGACTCTGACGGCCTACTGCGCCAGTCTGCTGACCCGTATGTCACGGTGCGTGAGGCTTACTTCCAGCGGCATGACTTCCTGGCCAACGGCGGCCAGCTGAAGCCGGAAGCGAACCCGAACGCGGCGGCGATTCAGGATGACCTGAAAGATATCGACTCCCAGTAACCAGGGGATCTGAAGACAGAAAGCGAGCGTTCGAGCTCGCTTTTTTATTGTCATCATAATGACATAAATTGACACATCTTTACCCATCAGCATTTTGTATTGGTATGTTATAAGATAACAATTGTAAAATGCTGCGCAAACCTTGCGCGCCTCACCTTTAAAACATCATGCCACCTACCCGGTTACCCGAAGCTGAACTGCTGCCTCAGGCGCTGCCCGCTCGTTATTCGCTGGCCGCCGCCCAGGCCCGACTCGCTGCGCGAACGGTGTTCGTCTTAACCTTCTCGCTATTTATGATGCTCCTGCTGGCGCTGACCGTCAGTATTCTGGAGCCCGCCTCGCGCTGGGTGTCACTGCTGTGCAGTAACGCCGCTGCGTTATTGTTACTGGCGATTTCACTGCATGCCGCCCAGCGTATTTGCCAGTGGCGCAGCGGTAAAGTTACGCCTCAGGCAGAATCTCAGGCTCAGCCGGAAGAAGCCCCAAAGGGCAGGATTGCCCGCTGGTTTACAGGCGCTGTGCCGCTGAATTTTGCCCGCATTGAAGCCTTTTTTAAGGCTGAGGGAATTTGGTCCGGCGCACTTGCCGCGCTGGCGTTCTATATTGCTCTTTCCGGCTGGAACACCAGCTTTGTTCCACTGGCGGAGAACAATAACCGCTGGATAGCCGTTGCCTGCCTGATAGCCTCGCTTTTTGTCCTGCTGGTAGCCGAGCGCCATCTTAGCGCTGTGCCTAAAGAGGCTTCGCCCGAGGCCGGGCCGGTAGCTCCGCTGTTACGCCTGGTGATGGCGGTGCAGCTGCTGACTCTGCCTGGGCTTATCTGGCCGCAGCTTAACAGCCCGCTGGTGATAAATCTGCCCGCCGTGCTGGTGCTGCTGGTTTCAGCAGAATTTATGCTGCGCGGCCTGTTCTCTCTGTTTGCCCCTCCCGGCGACGGCACCGCAGAGCCGGTTCTGATCCCTAAAAGCCAGCTGGCAGCGCAGCTCACCTGGCCGCCGCGGCCGTTCAGCTTTTTGCAGCAGGAGCTGCATCAGCGTTTTGGCATAGACCTGCGTCAGGTCTGGGCGTTTACCGTCTTAAAACGCGCCTTTATTCCTATGCTAGCCATTATGCTGCTTTGCGGCTGGCTGCTAACCGGGCTGCAGCAAATTTCGGCCACCGAGCGCGGCGTCTATGAGCGCTTTGGGCGTTCGGTCGCGGTGCTTGAGCCGGGCCTGCATCTGGGCATGCCGTGGCCGTTTGGCCGGGTTTGGCTGACGGAAAACGGTCAGGTACATGAGCTGGCCGCCGGGGAAGATCCTGCGAATCAGCCGCCGCTAAAACGTGCTGATGCCGAAGGGCCTGCGCCCGCCAGCGCTGACCGCCTGTGGGATGCCACCCATAACTTCGACAAAGCGCAAATCATCGCCAGCCAAAGCGGGGACCAACAAAGCCTGCAAATCGTGAACAGCGACGTGCGCTTTATGTGGCGCATCGGGCTGAGCGATAAAGCCGCGCTGGCGGCAACCTACCGCGCAGTGAACCTTCAGGAGCTGGTGCGCAGCACCGCGAACCAGGTGCTGGTGCATCAGTTTTCCTCTTTAACGCTGGACGACGTACTCAGCGAGCGGCGTGACGACCTTGCCCTGCAGATTAACCGCGCCGTGCAGCAGCAGCTGGATAACCTGAACAGCGGCGTGGAGATTCTTTCTACCGTCGTTGAGGCAATTCATCCCCCTGCCGGAGCAGCCGACGCGTTTCACGGCGTGCAGGCCGCGCAAATTGCGGCCCAGTCGCTGATCCTCCGGGAGCGTGGCAGTGCGGCAGAAAAAGCCGCGCTGGCCGCAACTAATGCGGCGGTGCGCCAGAACACGGCACAAATCAACGCCACCGAAGCGTTAAGCCTGGCTCAGGCCACGGCGACCCGCTTTGCCGCGCAGAAAAATGCGTACCAGCAGGCCGGGCAGGTCTTTATTGACGAGCTTTGGTTTAAGCAGCTTCAGCTGGCGCTCAGCGGCCGTCCTTTGCTGGTTATCGACCAGCGGATCGGGGCCGGTTCTCCGCCGACGCTTGACCTGCGTGATTTCCCCACTTCGACCGATGCAGCGCGCCGCGATGCGCCAGCTAAACCCGCACAGGAGCTTTCCCGGTGAGCCACTCGCACTCTCATGGACATCATCACCATCATCATGGTCACGGCTGTGGCCACGATCGTTCTTCTGCCCCGGAAGGTGGTAAAAAAGGGATCTGGAAGCGTATTACCGCCGCCGCTGTGCTGGTGCTTATCCTGCTTGCTGCCGCGAGCCTGGTACAGGTGCGATCCGGCGAATCGCTGGTGATCACTCGCTTTGGTAAACCCGTTCGGGTGCTGCTTGAGCCGGGGCTTGCCTGGCGAATTCCGGCGCCTTTTGAAACCGCAACGGTGGTGGATCTGCGCCTGCGGACGACATCAAGCGGGCTGCAGGATGTAGGCACTCGCGATGGTCTGAGGATCATCGTTCAGTCCTATGCGGTGTGGGAAGTAGACAACACGCCTGAGCACGTGCAGCGCTTTATGCGGGCGGTGCAGAATCAGCCGGATGAGGCGGCGCGCCAGATCCGTACTTATTTAGGTTCAGCGCTGGAAACCACCGCCAGCGGCTTCACGCTTTCTCAACTGGTGAATACCGACGGCAAGCAGGTGCAGCTGGCGCAGTTTGAATCGCATCTTCAGCAGCAAATCAGCCAGCCGCTGCTGCAAAGCTACGGCATCCGGCTGGTACAAATGGGCACCGAGCGCCTGACGCTGCCTGCCGTCACGCTTAATGCCACCGTTGACCGTATGCGCGCCGAGCGTGAAACCATCGCCATTGAACGTACGGCGGAAGGTAAACGCGCGGCGGCAGAAATTCGCTCCGCAGCGGATCGCGATGCCCGTATTACCGAGGCTCAGGCTTCGGTGAAAGCGGCGGATCTTGAGGCTCAGGCTCAGGTGCAAACGGCCTCTATTTACGGCAAAGCCTATGCCAGCGCGCCACAGCTTTACAGCCTGCTGCGCCAGATTGATGCCCTTAGCGGCATGGTCAATGCGCAAACCCGGCTGGTGCTGCGTACCGATGCCAAACCGTTCAGCCTGCTGGTTGACGGGCCACAGATGGATAAAGCTGCGGATAAAAAACCATGACCGAACGGCAAAAACTTGAGCCCGGCGGGCCGTGGACGCAGTCGATCCGGCTGGCGTTTATCGCCATCTTTGTGCTGACGCTGTTTGCCGCCGGAGCCTGGCTGCTGTCAAACGTCCGGCAAATCCCGGCGGGAAGCAGGGCGGTAGTGCTGCGTTTTGGCGCAGAGCAACGTGTCGCCGAGCCGGGGCTGTTGCTTGCCTGGCCCGCGCCGGTGAATGAAGTGGTGATGGTGCCGGGGGCGGATCGGGTGATTGAGCACCGGGTGACCGCCCTGCTGCGTTCGCCCGAGGCGCAAAGTCTGGATATTAACGGCGGTCCTGGGAACGACGCTGTTTCGGGTTCCGGCTTCCTGCTGACCGGTGATGCGGGCGTGGTACAGCTGGATATCAGCGTGTTCTACCGGGTCAGAACGCCGACAGCCTATGTGCTCCAGGGCAAACATGTGTTGCCGCTGCTCGACAGGCTGGTTGAACGCGCGGCGGTGGCGGTCTGTGCTTCACGCGATCTGGATACTATTCTGGTCGCCCGCCCCGAAATGCCTGGCAACGACATGAACGTTGCCCAGCAGCGCGAACAGCTGCGCAGTGACGTGCAGCGTAACATTGAGCAAAACCTGCTGCGGCTTCAGCAGTCGGGAAGCGACGCGGGTATAACGCTTGAGCGAGTGACCGTTCAGTCCGCCTTACCCCTGGCAACCGTGACGGCGTTCAATGCGGTATTAACTGCCAGCCAGCAGGCGTCGAAAGCGGTGGCGACCGCGCAAAGTGACGCTTCGTTAACGCGCCAGAAGGCGGTGCAGCAGGCCGATCAGATGCTGCAAACCGCCCAGGCAAACGCGCAGGAAAGCGTGGCTAAAGCGCAGTCGGATACCGCGACTATCGCCCATCTGGCCAGCAACCATGACGACCCAGACTTGCTGGGGCGAATTTACCGTCAGCGGATAGCCGAGATTTTGTCCCGGGCCGGATCGGTGATTACCGTGTCGCCGCAGGATGACGCTCATCTGATTTTGCAGGGCGTGGCGCAAAAAGAGGCGGCTAAACCATGACTTCTTCAGTCCAGGCCGGCGGGGCGCTGACCCGTCAGGAACAGAAACATATTACTCGCCAGCTGCTGCTGGCGCTGATTGCCAGCGGGGCGCTTATTCTCGGCCTGCTCTGGCGCTGGCTAGCGCCTCAGCAGGTTGCCGTCGGCGATTTACTGCTGGGCGCGGCATCCCTCGTTGTGGCGGTACCGGTGCTGCGGCATGCGCTGCACAGCCTGCGTTACCCCAGCCTGCACGGGCTGACAGACCAGCTCATTGCGCTGGCTTTGCTGGGCGCGTGGGCGACGGGCGATCTTCTGACGGCCGCGCTGCTGCCGCTGATCATGATTGTCGGGCATATTCTTGAAGAGCGCAGCGTGATCGGCTCTCAGGAAGCTATCGAAGCGCTGAGCAAGCTCACGCGCAGCCGCGCCAGACGCGTTGGCGCTGACGGTCAGTTGCAGGATATCGACAACCACGATCTTGAACCTGGTGATGTGGTTGAGGTGCGTGCCGGGGATCATATTCCCGCTGATGGCCTGGTGCTGGAGGGCAAAGCAAGCCTGGATACGGCGCCGATCACCGGTGAGTCGGTACCGCAGGAAGTTGAGCCCGGTGCCGAAGTTTTTGGTGGGGCGATAAACCTTGATGGCCTGCTGCGCATCCGGGTCACGCGTACCGGGGAAACGTCGACGTTGGGGCGAGTCATCGCTCTGATGCAAAGCGCCGAGCAGGCAAGTCCGCCGATAACCCGGCTGCTGGAGCGCCATGCGGCTCGCTATCTGTTGCTGGTGTTGATGATTGCCGCCAGCACCTGGTTCCTGACGCAGGATGCCCAGGCGATGCTGGCGGTATTGGTGGCCGCCTGCCCGTGTGCGCTTGTGCTCTCCGCGCCAGCTTCCTCTATTGCCGGGCTGACGGTTGCCGCCCGCCACGGCATTTTAATTCGTGGCGCAGCTTTTCTTGAGGAACTGGCGGAGATCAACGCCGTGGTGGTCGACAAGACAGGGACTCTGACGCACGGCAAGCTGCACCTGCAGGCTGTGGGACCTTTTGGCAATACCGATCCTGATATGCTGAAAACCCTGGCGGCCAGCCTCGGGGCGACGAGCAACCATCCGGTTAGCCGTGCGCTGAGCGAGATTGTTTCACGTGAGGCCTGGCTCCCGCTCGATAACGTGCGCGAACATCAGGGATTAGGCGTTTCTGCTTCTACCCCACAGGGCGAAGCCGTGCTCGGCAGGCGCGAGCTGTTGGCCACAACGCTTGCTGACTTACCGGATGCCCCGGAGCATGACGGCCCGATTGTCGGGCTGGCGCTGGATGGGCGTTTTCTTGGCTGGCTGCTGCTGGCCGATAGTCTGCGAAGTGAGGCGGCAACGGCGATGGCCGAGCTGCGCGAGCTTGGGCTGAACCGTCAGCTTTTACTGACCGGCGATCGCCAGTCGGTTGCCGACCGCATTGCGCAGCAGGTGGGTATTGTCGACGTGGTGGCTGGCGCGCTTCCCGCGGATAAGCTGGAGCAGGTGAAGCTGCAAATCGACAGCGGTTACCGGCCAATGGTTATCGGCGACGGCATCAACGATTCGCTGGCGCTCAAGGCAGGAGTGGTCGGCGTGGCGATGGGGGCCGGAGGCTCTGATATTGCGATGTCGTCGGCGGATATTGTACTGATAGGCAGCGATCTTCGTCGGCTGGGCACCTGCGTGCGCTTAAGCCGCCGCTGCCGCCGTACTTTGCAGGTCAACGTATTTATCGGGCTCGGCTGGACGCTGGCGATTGTCGCGATGGCGGCTTTTGGCTGGCTGGGGGCATCGGGCGCAGTTGTCGCCGCGCTGCTGCATAATCTCAGCACGCTGCTGGTGCTGGGCAATGCCGGCCGGCTATTAAGGTTTGAAGAAAAGCTGAGCGAGCAGAAATAAAAAAACCGCCTTCGTGATGAAGGCGGTTTGCTTTTCGGGGCGGTAACTTAGAACGCGTAGTTGAAGTTCGCGCCGTACAGCCAGGCTTTACCTTCAGATTTGAAGGTGTATGGGCCTTCTTCGATGGTGACTTTCTGGCCGTGCATGTAGGAAACACCTACGTCCACAGAAGCGTCTTTGTTAAACGCATAAGTGGTACCGGCGCTCAGCCACAGGCGGTCCTGATCCGGAATGGAGATAGAACGCTTGTCGGCCGGAACCGGGCTGTCATCAAAGGCGATACCGGTACGGAACGTCCAGTTATCGTCCATGAAGTAGGTGGTGCCCAGCGCGATGCGGTAAGCATCCTTGAAGCCTTCGTCTTTATAGAACAGCGTCTGGCCGTTGTTGCCGGTCGCTTTCAGCTCCTGGAACTGGCTCCAGCTGGTGTAGGTCAGGCTATAGTGCACGGCCCACTTCGGCGCCACTTTGTTATAACCGGACAGTTCCCACATTTCTGGCAGGTGCAGGCTCAGAGAACCCGGTACGGTTTGGCCATTGGTGCCTGAAGGCAGACCAAAGTTAGACAGCAGCGGGTTATAGGCCGCCGGCAGGCTGCTCTTATAGTCGCCGTCGAAGTCAACTTTCACTTCAGAACGATAGGTAAAGCCGTAGCGGTTATCTTTGTTGATTTCATAAAGAATACCGGCGTTCCAGCCAAAGCCCCATTTGTCACCCTTGAGGTGCGCAATCTGAGTATTGGCCGGTAATGTGCCGATAGCCTGGCGCTGAGCCGGGGTCAGCGGGGAAGACGGGTTACCCGCAATCAGCTGCGGCAGGTCACCCGCATAGCGCTCAATCTTCGCTTTCGCGTAGACAGCATCAAAGCCCAGACCGAAGCTCCAGTTGCTGTTCAGGCGGTAGGCACCGCTCAGGTTCAGGTTCAGGGTGGTCAGGTCGGTCGTGCCACCCATGGAACCGGCGGTATAGCTGTCATTATATTCGGTGGCCAGGCCGTAGTTAGAGGTGACGGATGCACCCCAGCCGAACTGGTCGTTAATCGGCGCGACAAAGTGCAGGTTAGGCACCCATGCGGTCGGCGCGATGTTTTTTGCATCGGTGCTTTTGCCGGTTTTTGAGGTACCGGAGATATCTACGTCCGGGTCAACGAAGATGGCGCCCGCGGAGAAAGAAGGGCGGTCAAACATCATGATGGTGGCGGGGTTGCGGCTTGCTGAACCCGCATTATCCGCGACTGCACCTTCCCCCGAATACGCTCGGCCAAGGCCAGAGGAAGAGAACTCGTTTAATTGAAAGCCGGCGGCATACGCCTGGGAAGAGACTATTGCCACTGCAACCGCGAGGGCTGACTTTGCAAACAGGTTTTTCTGGCTCATGACCAAAACCTCATTGATTTATTTTTATGCAAACAATGTTACATACCGTAACAGGAGCGCGAATAGTAGGGACTGATCGGGTACAGAGAAATCAGACCAGTGGCGAGAGTATAGGTCCGACCAGCGAGGATGTTGCAAGTTTGTTTCTAAAGTTTTTCAGGTTTGATCTTAAAAACGGGATCTGGTTGGCAAAATCCGGGGGAACTTCCCGGCAAACGGCGGATGTTATTTGTTTTAGATCATTTTTAAGTGTGATTTCCGTCACTTGTCGGTTTTGTGAGGATTATCAACTGGAGCAGAAACAACCGTGGGCGTAAAATGCCCACAATTGTGTTAACCAATCTCCCTTTTTAGGCCGCATTACAGAGGAAAGCGTGATGAGTAAAAATACCGCCGATGAAACCCCAGTTTGCTGCTGCATTGATGTCGGTTCCATTATCGACAACACAGATTGCATCGCTTCCTACAGCCGCGTATTTGCTGATAAAGCACAGGCTGATGAGGTTCTGGCAGCCTTAACGGCCAAAGCCCGCGAAGTAGAATCCGAGCCTTGCCAGATTACCCCGCGTTATACCGAAGTGGCTGATGGCGTGCAGTTGGATATCGACTTCGTGTTCAGCTGCCAGGCTGAAACCATGATCTTCCAGCTCGGCCTGCGTTAATCCCCTCTGCCAAACACCCTGCATTGTGCGGGGTGTTTCATTTCGTTATGTAATAATTCGTGTCGCTTCTCCCATTTTTCTCGCCCGCCGGTTGGCTGGATGTGAATTTTTAGTTAAGACTGTGATCAGGTCAGACCACTTTTTGTCTGTATTCACTTTTTTTAGCAGGGGAGCGTTATGAGTCAGGCACTGCCGTTGATTACCCGCCAGGGCGATCGTATTGCCATTGTCAGTGGTTTACGTACGCCGTTTGCCCGCCAGGCCACGGCTTTCCATGGTATTCCCGCCGTCGATCTCGGCAATATGGTGGTGAGCGAGCTGATGGCGCGCAGCGAAGTGCCGCCCGAAGCTATCGAACAGCTGGTTTTCGGCCAGGTTGTACAGATGCCAGAAGCCCCAAACATTGCCCGCGAAATCGTACTTGGTACCGGTATGAGCGTGCATACCGACGCGTATAGCGTGAGCCGTGCCTGCGCCACCAGTTTCCAGGCCGTTGCAAACGTGGCCGAAAGCCTGATGGCCGGGACTATCCGAGCCGGTATTGCCGGGGGCGCAGATTCCTCTTCCGTGCTGCCTATTGGCGTGAGCAAAAAGCTGGGCCGCACGTTGGTGGATGTGAATAAAGCGCGCACGCTCGGGCAGCGCCTGAAACTGTTTTCCAAATTACGTCCTCGCGATTTATTACCGGTTCCCCCTGCGGTGGCGGAATACTCAACCGGCCTGCGGATGGGCGACACCGCCGAGCAGATGGCGAAAACCCACGGCATCAGCCGCGAAATGCAGGATGCGCTGGCTCATCGTTCCCACGAGCGTGCCGCGCAGGCCTGGCAGGAAGGTAAACTTGCCGATGAGGTTATGACGGCGTTTATTCCGCCATACCGCCAGCCGTTTGCTGAAGATAACAACGTGCGTAAAGGCTCCAGCCTGGCTGATTATGCAAAACTGCGCCCGGCGTTTGACCGCAAGCACGGCACCGTTACCGCCGCGAACAGTACGCCGCTGACGGACGGCGCGGCGGCCGTTATCCTGATGACGGAATCCCGCGCGAAAGAGCTTGGCCTCAAGCCGCTCGGCTACCTGCGCAGCTACGCGTTTACCGCCATTGATGTCTGGCAGGATATGCTGCTTGGCCCGGCATGGGCTACGCCACTGGCGCTTGAGCGCGCCGGGATCACCCTGAATGATTTGACGCTGTTTGATATGCACGAAGCTTTTGCCGCGCAGACGTTAGCCAATTTGAAAATGCTTTCCAGCGAAAACTTCGCCCGCAACGTGCTGGGCCGGGCTCACGCCACCGGTGAAGTGGATGACGCTAAATTTAACGTGCTGGGTGGGTCGATTGCCTACGGACACCCGTTTGCGGCCACTGGCGCAAGGATGATCACCCAAACGCTGCACGAGCTGCGTCGCCGTGGCGGCGGTTTTGGCCTTGTTACGGCGTGTGCCGCCGGCGGCCTCGGTGCGGCAATGGTTCTGGAGGTGGAGTAATGGAGCAGAAAGGCGCATTCGATTTACACATCCGTCTGGATAATGTTGCCGTGGTCACCCTCGACGTGCCTGGCGAGAAGATGAATACCCTGAAGGCCGAGTTTGGCGCTCAGGTACACGGCATTATTAAAAAGCTGCGCGACAACCCGAGCGTGCAGGGGCTGGTGTTTATCTCCGGCAAACCTGACAACTTTATTGCCGGGGCCGATATCAACATGATTGCTGGCTGTAAAACGGCCGGGGAAGCGCAGGAGCTGGCGCGGCAGGGGCAGCAGATCATGGCGGAAATCGCCGCGCTGCCGATGCCGGTTGTGGCCGCTATCCACGGCGCCTGTCTGGGTGGCGGGCTGGAAATGGCGCTTGCCTGCCATGCCCGAATTTGCACTGACTCGCCCAAAACGCAGCTTGGCCTGCCGGAAGTTCAGCTGGGCCTGCTGCCGGGCTCGGGCGGCACTCAGCGTTTGCCACGCCTGATAGGCGTCAGTAACGCGTTAGACATGATTTTGACCGGCAAGCAGCTGCGCCCTCGCCAGGCGCTGAAGCTGGGGCTGGTGGATGACGTGGTGCCAGAGTCCATTCTGCTGGAAACCGCCGTTGAGCTGGCGCTTAAAGGAAGAAAACCTTCGCGTGAGCTGCCGGTAAAAGAGCGAGTGCTTGCCGGGCCGCTGGGGCGCTCTCTGCTGTTCAGCCTGGTCAGCAAGAAGACTGAGGCAAAAACCCAGGGTAACTACCCGGCAACTCGCCGCATCATCGACGTTATTCGTACCGGGCTGGAGCAGGGGAGCAAAAGCGGCTATGAGGCCGAAGCTAAAGCGTTTGGCGAGCTGGCGATGTCTGCGGAATCTGCCGCGCTGCGCGGCCTGTTCTTTGCCAGCACTGAGTTAAAGAAAGAGTACGGCGGGGATGCAAAACCCGGCAAACTGAATGCGGTCGGTATCCTTGGCGGCGGGCTAATGGGCGGCGGTATTGCCTATGTGACGGCCACTAAAGGCAAGCTGCCGGTGCGCATTAAAGACATTAATAACGAAGGGATTAACCACGCGCTGAAATACAGCTGGGATCTGCTGGACAAAAAAGTTCGCCGCCGCCATATGAAGCCGGCCGAACGGCAGCGCGAGCTGGCCCGCATCTCAGGGGGAACCGATTATCACGGGTTCAGCCAGCGCGATATCGTGGTGGAAGCCGTGTTTGAAGATTTGGCCCTGAAGCAGAAAATGGTGGCCGAAGTGGAGCAGTACGCCGCGCCGCATACTGTTTTTGCCTCAAACACCTCGTCGCTGCCGATTGCTGACATAGCCGCTCAAGCTGCGCGCCCGCAGCAGGTTATCGGCCTGCACTTTTTCAGCCCGGTCGACAAGATGCCGCTGGTTGAGGTGATCCCTCACGCAGGCACCAGTGCGGAAACCATTTCCACCACCGTACAGCTGGCGAAAAAACAGGGCAAAACGCCGATCGTTGTCGGCGACAGCGCTGGCTTTTACGTCAACCGTATTCTTGCACCTTACATTAACGAAGCGCTGCGCTGCCTGACGGAAGGTGAGCCTATCGAACGTATCGACGAAGCGCTGGTTAAGTTTGGTTTCCCGGTAGGGCCCGTGCAGCTGTTGGACGAAGTTGGGATAGACGTCGGCACTAAAATTATTCCGATTTTGCAGCAGGCCTTCGGCGATCGCTTCGCCGCGCCTGAAAGCGTCGATGCAATCTTGAAGGACGATCGCAAAGGAAGAAAAAATGGTCGCGGTTTCTATCTTTATCCGGCGAAAGGGCGTAAAAGCAAGAAACAGCCGGATACAGCGATTTACAAGCTGTTAGGCGTGACGCCAAACGGGCGTCAGACCCCGGAGCAAATCGCCGAACGCTGCGTGATGATGATGCTCAACGAAGCCGCACGCTGCCTCGATGAGGGCGTGGTCAGAAGCGCACGGGATGGTGATATTGGCGGCGTGTTCGGCATCGGTTTTCCGCCGTTCCTGGGCGGGCCGTTCAGGTATATGGACAGCCTGAGTGCCGCGGACGTTGTGGCAAAATTACAGCGTTTAGCGGGTCAGTACGGGGAACGTTTCACCCCCTGCGAAAGGCTGATTATGATGGCTGAACAACAGCTTAGTTTCTGGCCGGCGTTGAAGCCGCAGCCGGTGACTGAGCATGACGAAGCGCTGAGCTAAAACCGATAAATGTACGCTGCAAGGTCATTTTGTAAACAGATATTGACTATACTTGCAGCATTGAGGTAAAAGACAGCGTTTCATTCGATGTACGGATAAGGCACAATGCCCGGCTGCCGTGAACCCCACTTTTTCAGCGTGCGGGTTCAGGCGTTCCTGGTTAACAAAAGCGGTGCAATATGCAAGTTTTTATCATGCGTCACGGCGACGCAGCACTCGATGCTGCCAGCGACTCGGTTCGTCCCCTTACCCAATGTGGGTGTGATGAGTCCCGTCTGATGGCGACCTGGTTAACAGGTCAGGTGACAAGTATCGAACGTGTTCTGGTGAGCCCTTACCTGCGAGCTGAACAGACCCTGGACGTGGTGCGGGAAGCGCTGAACCTCCCGGAAAAAGAAGACATCCTGCCTGAGCTGCGGCCCTGCGGTGATGTGGGCCTGGTGGGGGATTACCTGCTGGCGCTGGCAAACGAAGGCGTTGAATCCGCGCTGGTGGTTTCCCACCTGCCGCTGGTCGGTTACCTGGTTTCCGAGCTTTGCCCGGAAGAGGCCCCGCCGATGTTTACCACTTCGGCAATTGCCAACGTCACGCTGGATCCGGAATCGGGTAAAGGCGTATTTAACTGGCAGATGAGCCCCTGCAATTTCAAGGTGGCTAAGGCTATCTGATTGCTGTGAGCATGAAAAAAAGAGTCGCGAAAGCGGCTCTTTTTGCGTTTTAAGTATTGAGAATTTTTCCCCTCACCCTAACCCTCTCCCCAAAGGGGCGAGGGGACTGTTCCCGATCGCTTTCACCCTCTCCCTCCGGGAGAGGGCCGGGGTGAGGGGAATCTTTCACGCCGAATTTACGGCAGCTCCGGCGGCTGCCACTCTTCAATTTCTATTAGCACCAGCAGTGCGGCATCACCGCCGTACTCTTTCGGTGCCTGGTGAAACGCGACAATATGCGGATGCTGCGCCAGCCACAGCGGCGTTTGTTGCTTGAGAACGTGTTTACCGTGGCCGTGCATGACGCAGGCGCAAAATACATGTTCACGGCGACAGGCGGCAATCAGCGCCCCCAGCTCCTGTTTTGCCTGAAGCTGCGTCAGACCGTGCAAATCAAGAAACAACTCCGGGGAATAGTCACCGCGGCGCAGTTTCTTCAGCTCAAAATGGCTCACGCCTTCGCGCACATAGCGCATTGGCCCTTCGGTCGCCAGGCGAGGCTGAAACTCATCCGAAAAATAGTGGCTGGCATCGGCCTGTTCCTGTAGCAGGCGTTTTACCGGGACTTCCGTTATTTTTTTACGTACCGGGCGGTGAACAATCGTATCCTGAGCCAGTTTTTTGGTGCCGCTCATCAGGCCGCGAAAAAGCGCCTCGTCTTCGGAACTGAGCGGTGATTTCTTTTTCATGTATATCTCATCTCGCATTCGCTTTGTCGCCAGTTTACCCGCTTTCCCCATCGGCAATAAAGAAAACGCAAATTTCACCGCCTCCCGGCGTCGATGGGTGCTGATTTGTCGCCTCCTTCATGGCAAACTAGCCGATTATTATTGAACTAGCGTGAGTCGCCTGCGGAGGGCACGTGGATAAAATTTTCGTCGATGAGGCAGTAAACGAGCTGCATACCATTCAGGATATGCTGCGCTGGTCGGTCAGCCGCTTTAGCGCCGCCAACATCTGGTATGGGCACGGCACCGACAATCCATGGGATGAAGCCGTTCAGCTGGTTCTGCCAAGCCTTTACCTGCCGCTTGATATTCCTGAAGATATGCGTACCGCGCGCCTGACGCCAAGCGAGCGTCACCGCATCGTTGAGCGTGTGATTCGCCGCGTAAACGAGCGTATTCCGGTTGCTTATCTGACGAATAAAGCCTGGTTCTGCGGCCACGAGTTCTACGTTGACGAACGCGTTCTGGTCCCGCGTTCCCCAATTGGTGAGCTGATCAATAACCGCTTTGCCGGGATGATCGATCACGAGCCGCAGCATATTCTTGATATGTGCACCGGCAGCGGCTGTATCGGCATCGCCTGCGCCTATGAATTCCCGAATGCGGAAGTGGATATCGTTGATATTTCCCCTGACGCTATCGCCGTGGCCGAGCAGAACATTTCCGAGCATGGCATGGACCACAACGTCACGCCGATTCGCTCTGATCTGTTCCGTGACCTGCCTAAAGTGCAGTACGACGTGATTGTGACAAACCCGCCGTACGTTGATGAAGAAGATATGGCCGACCTGCCGGGTGAATATCACTTTGAACCAGAGCTGGGGCTGGCGGCCGGAAGCGATGGCCTGAAGCTGGCTCGCCGCATCCTGGCCTGCGCGCCGGACTACCTGGCCGACGGCGGGATCCTGATTTGTGAAGTAGGGAACAGCATGGTGCACCTGATGGATCAATATCCAGAGGTGCCGTTCACCTGGCTTGAGTTCGATAACGGCGGCGACGGCGTGTTTATGCTGACCAAAGCGCAGTTGATCGAGGCTCGCGAGCACTTCAGCATCTACAAAGATTAATTGCCGCACGTAAACGAGTCTTCGGGCTCGTTTTACTTCCCGCGCACAACACAACAACGACAACGGTGATTCAGTAAGGAGCCGTGATGGCTGGTAACAGTATTGGACAGGTTTTTCGCGTAACGACATTTGGTGAATCCCACGGCATCGCGCTGGGCTGCATTGTTGACGGCGTTCCGCCGGGCATCCCGCTGACCGAAGCCGACCTGCAGCACGATCTCGATCGCCGCCGCCCGGGCACCTCTCGTTACACCACCCAGCGCCGTGAGCCTGACCAGGTAAAAATTCTCTCCGGCGTGTTTGAAGGCGTAACGACCGGTACAAGTATCGGCCTGCTTATCGAAAACACCGATCAGCGCTCCCAGGATTACAGCGCCATCAAAGACGTGTTCCGTCCGGGGCATGCGGATTACACCTACGAACAAAAATATGGCCTGCGCGACTATCGCGGTGGCGGCCGTTCTTCCGCGCGTGAAACCGCCATGCGTGTGGCAGCGGGCGCGATTGCCAAGAAATACCTTGAGCAGAAATTCGGCATTAAAATTCGCGGCTGCATGACGCAGATGGGCGATATTCCGCTGGAAATCAAAGACTGGGATCAGGTAGAGCAGAACCCGTTCTTCTGCCCGGATCCGGATAAAATTGAAGCGCTGGACGAGCTGATGCGTGGCCTGAAAAAAGAGGGCGACTCTATCGGCGCGAAGATAACGGTTGTCGCCGACAACGTGCCGCCGGGCCTCGGCGAGCCGGTCTTTGACCGTCTGGACGCGGACATTGCCCACGCGCTGATGAGCATCAACGCGGTGAAAGGCGTGGAGATTGGAGAAGGCTTCGGCGTGGTGAACCTGCGCGGCAGCCAGAACCGGGACGAAATTACTCAACAGGGTTTCCAGAGCAACCACGCGGGCGGCATTCTGGGCGGCATCAGCAGCGGCCAGCAGATTGTGGCGAATATGGCCCTGAAGCCGACTTCCAGCATTACCGTGCCGGGCAAAACGATTAATCGCGAAGGCGAAGAAGTGGAAATGATCACCCGTGGTCGTCACGATCCGTGCGTGGGGATCCGCGCCGTGCCGATCGCCGAGGCGATGCTGGCCATCGTGCTGATGGATCACCTGCTGCGCCAGCGCGCCCAGAACGCTGACGTTTCTTCCCCGCTGCCTCGCTGGTAAGACGATGAAAAAACTCCTGATCGGGATGCTGGCGCTGGCCGCCAGCGCTCAGGCTTTAGCGGCTACGCCGTGGCAAAAAATCGACCATCCGATTGCCGGTAGCGCACAGTCTATCGGCGCGTTTTCCAACGGCTGTATCGTGGGGGCGCACGCTTTGCCGCTTGAGGACGCTCGCTATCAGGTGATGCGGCCGGATCAGCGTCGCTATTTTGGGCACCCCGATCTGGTGATGTTTATTCAGCGTCTGAGTAATCAGGTAAATCAGCTTGGCCTTGGCACGGTGCTGATAGGTGATATGGGCATGGCGGCGGGCGGGCGTTTTAGCTCCGGGCACGCCAGCCACCAGACCGGACTTGATGTCGATATTTTCCTGCAACTGCCAAAAGCTCGCTGGACGTCGGCGCAGCTGCTGCGCCCGCAGGCGTTGGACCTGGTCGCCGCCGACGGCAAGCGCGTAGTGCCGTCGCTGTGGAAGCCGGAAATCGACAGCCTGATTAAGCTTGCGGCCAAAGATAATGAGGTCACGCGTATCTTTGTGAACCCTGCCATCAAGCAGCGGCTTTGCGAAGATGCCGGGGCTGACCGGGACTGGCTGCGTAAGGTACGTCCGTGGTTTGCCCACCGCGCCCATATGCACGTACGTTTGCGCTGCCCGGCTAACAGCCTTGAGTGTGAAGATCAGCCTCTGCCTCCTCCGGGAGACGGCTGCGGTGCCGAGCTGCAAAGCTGGTTCGCGCCGCCTGCACCGGGCAGCACGCCACCGAAAAAGACAACGCCACCGCCGCTACCCGCCTCCTGTCAGGCATTACTGGATGAGCACGTTCTCTAAATGGAATGGTTTATGGTTTCCCCGTCGCTGCTGGTGGCGCTTTTTTTTGTCGCCATGCTCGCCGGGTTTATTGATGCTCTTGCAGGCGGCGGTGGGCTGCTGACGGTCCCGGCCTTGCTGGCTGCGGGGATGTCCCCGGCGCAGGCGCTGGCGACCAACAAACTTCAGGCCTGCGGCGGGTCGGTTTCTGCCTCGCTCTATTTCATTCGGCGTAAGGTGGTCAGCCTTGCCGATCAGAAACTCAATATTCTGATGACCTTTATCGGCTCCACCTGCGGTGCGCTGCTGGTGCAGCACGTGAAGTCCGATATCCTGCGTCAGATCCTGCCGCTGCTGATTATCGGCATCGGGCTTTATTTTTTGCTGATGCCAAAGCTGGGTGAAGAAGACCGCCAGCGCCGCCTGTATGGCCTGCCGTTTGCGTTAGTTGCCGGCGGCTGCGTAGGTTTTTATGACGGCTTCTTCGGCCCCGGCGCCGGGTCGTTTTACGCACTCGCCTTCGTGACGCTGTGTGGCTTCAACCTCGCCAAATCTACCGCCCACGCCAAAGTGCTTAACGCCACGTCAAACCTCGGTGGGCTGCTGCTGTTTATTATTGGCGGCAAGGTGATTTGGGGTACCGGCCTTGTGATGATGGCCGGGCAATTTTTAGGGGCGAGGGTGGGTTCACGCCTCGTATTGAGTAAAGGGCAGCAGCTGATTCGCCCGATGATCGTCGTGGTTTCGGCGGTGATGAGCGCCAGGCTGCTGTATGACAGCCACGGACCGGAAATCCTCCACTGGTTAGGGATAGCCTGAAATGAATAACGTAACAATGAGCAAACAGCACCATTATCAGGAGCTGATCGACGTGTTCGATAGCTGCTTCCTGGTCGAGTTTAATACCCGCCTGATTAAGGGCGACGACGAACCCATCTATCTGCCCGCGGACGACGAACTGCCGTATAACCGTATCGTCTTTGCGCACGGCTACTACGCCAGCGGAATGCATGAAATTTCTCACTGGTGCGTGGCCGGTAAAGAGCGCCGCAAGCTGGTGGACTTCGGCTACTGGTATTGCCCGGACGGGCGCGACGCTGAGACCCAGGGCAAGTTTGAAGACGTGGAAGTGAAGCCGCAGGCGCTGGAATGGATGCTCAGCACCGCCGCGGGCTTCCCGTTTAACGTCAGCTGCGACAACCTGAGCGGCGATTTTGAGCCTGACCGTATTGCTTTCCAGCGTCGGGTTCATGCTCAGGTTATGACTTATCTGAAAGAGGGGATCCCTGAGCGTCCGGCACGTCTGATTGACGCGCTAAGGGCGTATTATGGCACCCCTGCGCTTGATGCCGGGCAGTTTGCCTGGCCAGAAGACCTAAACTAAAAATCACCTGTATGAAGAGGATGTATGATGATCGCGGAATTTGAGTCACGTATTTTGGCGTTGATTGATGAGATGGTGGAGCACGCCAGTGACGACGACCTGTTTGCCAGCGGTTATCTGCGTGGGCACCTTACTCTGGCCGTGGCCGAACTGGAAAACGGTGACGAGCATAAGCCAGAAGCGCTGCACGTCGTAGTGACCGACAGCCTGCAAAAGGCAATCCAGGCGGGTGAGCTGTCGCCTCGCGATCAGGCGCTGGTGCTGGGCATGTGGGATACGCTTTTCGAGAAGGCTAAGTTCTAAGACTGCCTCTTCCCCAGACCCTCTCCCCAAAAGGGAGAGGGGATAAAAGCTTCACAGAGGGGCTTATGAGGGGAAAATCATTTCACCGCTTTGCCTTTCAACAATTTCCTCACCCAAAGCCGGTTAGGGTTCAAGGCCGCGAGCGTGACGGCATCCAGCGCAATAGGTTCTTCGCTCATCTGCGCCGCCAGAATCTCTGAGGCCAACGGCGCGCTGCACAGCCCGCGAGAACCCAGTGCTCCCAGCATATAAAGGTTGTTGTACACCGGAGACGGTGCCGCATTTTCACGATCCTCAGCAAGCCCTGCGTATTGCTCCAGTGTGGCTTCATAATCCGGAACGCTACCTACCATTGGTAGATGATCGCGTGAAGCGCAGCGCACGCCACAGCGGGCTTCGTTCGCTGAAACGTCCACTTCTTTTGCCCATTCGGCGTTCGGCAGGCAGTCCAGCAGCCGCTGGCGATTATGCTGCTGATCTTCTTCGTTCCAGGTCATCTCTTCCCGGCCGCGATGATAGCTGGCACCGATGCAGTGATGCTGGTTCTGTGGATTAACCGGCGTCAGATAACCGTCATAGCACAGGACCTGGCGAAGCTGGCTTAACCCCGGCGTGGTTGGAATATGGCTGACCTGGCCGCCCACTGAATACACCGGCAGATTATGCGTTTGCATAAACCGGCTGATTTGATGGCCGTTGGCCAGCACCACCGAGCCGTGTTGAACCGCTTCCTGCTGAGCAAACTCTATCTTCCAGCCGTCGTTATCGGGCATTAAGCCGGTAGCCTGATATCCATAGCGGATTTTCAATCCCTGCTGCCCGGCCAGTTCCAGCGCCCCGGCGGTAAGCTGCGCCGGGTAGAGCCAGCCGCCCAGCGGATAGCTAATCCCGCCGCACTGCGTGTCCACGCCACAGGTTTTCTCCACGGTTTCGGCGTCTACCGCCGTGGCCAGTAGCTCGGGCAGGCCAAGGCTGAGCATTTGCTCGATTTTATGGGCACTTTTTTCGTCCCAGGCGAGCTGGGTTACGCCACACCAGTCATGGTCAAACGCTACCGGAAGGGCGTCATACAGGCGTCGTGCAAAGGTGAATGCCGCCGGGAAAAAGGTCGTCAGCGCGGCATCATGTGCGGTAAGCAGAGGGTAAAGTGCGCCCTGGCGGTTGCCGGAAGCTCCCTGAGCCGGTGCCTCGTCTTCACAATACAGCGTCACCTGCCAGCCTCGACGCAGCAGCGCAAGAGAGAGCAGCGCGCTGGCTATTCCGCCGCCGATAATGGCGGTTTCGCGTTCGGGCGTGCCGGGACGGGAGTACCACGGTGTGCGAGCTGGGGTTTCAACCGGTTCTTGCAGCGACCCGACGAGCATCTCGCGTTTGCGGCCAAATCCTTTGCTTCGTGTCACGGTAAAGCCTGCTTCTATCAGCCCCCGACGAACAAAGCCGGCGGAGGTAAAGGTCGCCAGCGTGCCGCCGGGGCGAGCCATGCGAACCATGGCCTGGAAGAGCTGAGACGTCCACATATCCGGGTTTTTCGAGGGCGCGAAGCCGTCAAGGAACCAGGCATCTACCTGCTGATTCAGCGTGTCATCCAACTGAGATATCAGCTCGTTAATATCCCCCAACCACAGGTCCAGCGTAATGCGCCCGTTGTCCAGCAGCAGGCGGTGGCAGCCGGGCACAGGCTGCGGCCACTGTTGCTGAAGCTCGGCGGCGAAGCGGCTCAGTTCCGGCCAGTGCTGATGGGCTAGCGCGAGATCGGGGGCGGTGAGGGGGAATTTTTCAAAACTGATAAAATGCAGCCGTTTTAAGCAGGCATCCTCACGTTTCACACAAAATTCATCGAACGCTTGCCATAAAGTCAAAAAGTTAAGGCCGGTACCAAAACCACTTTCGGCGACCACAAAAAGCGGTCTTTCGTGGGTTGCAAAGCGTTCGGGAAGGTGGTTTCCGCCGAGGAAGACGTAACGCGTCTCTTCCAGCCCGTTATCGTTAGAGAAGTAAACGTCGTCAAAATCTCGGGATACAGGTGTACCTTCTTCGTTGAAACCGAGGTTGGCGGATTGTATAGGGGAATGTTTCACGTAAGTTGCTCGTGTGACAGGCAGTGGCTCGATCATAACGGGGCGAGCGGAGCGGCGCAAATTTCCGCATAATTTGGCTGATCGGACTTGTTCGGCGTACAACTGTACGCTATTGTGCCACACGAAATCCTACATAGTGCAGTGAACGAGGTATTTGAATGAAACGTGCAGTGATTACTGGCCTGGGCATTGTATCCAGCATTGGTAATAACCAGCAGGAAGTCCTGGCATCTCTGCGAGAAGGACGCTCCGGGATCACTTTCTCGGAAGAGTTTAAAGAAGCGGGAATGCGGAGCCACATTTGGGGTAACGTCAAGCTGGATACCACCGGGTTGATTGACCGTAAAGTGGTTCGTTTCATGAACGATGCCTCTATCTATGCCTATCTTTCTATGCGTGAGGCCATCGCTGATGCTGGCCTGAGCGAAGAGGTTTATCAGAATAACCCACGCGTTGGCCTGATTGCAGGCTCCGGCGGTTCTTCTAAAGCGCAGGTCTTTGGTGCTGACGCCATGCGTAGCCCACGTGGCCTGAAAGCGGTGGGTCCGTACGTTGTGACCAAAGCGATGGGCTCCGCGGTTTCCGCCTGCCTCGCCACGCCGTTCAAAATCCACGGCGTGAACTACTCTATCAGCTCTGCCTGTGCAACTTCCGCACACTGTATCGGCAACGCGGTAGAGCAAATCCAGCTGGGCAAACAGGACATCGTTTTTGCCGGCGGCGGCGAAGAGCTGGGCTGGGAAATGGCCTGTGAGTTCGATGCGATGGGCGCGCTGTCCACCAAATACAACGAAACCCCGGAAAAAGCTTCCCGTACCTATGACACGCACCGTGATGGCTTCATCATCGCTGGCGGCGGCGGCATGGTTGTGGTTGAAGAGCTGGAGCACGCTCTGGCACGTGGTGCACATATCTACGCTGAAATCGTTGGCTACGGCGCAACGTCCGATGGCGCAGACATGGTTGCTCCATCAGGTGAAGGCGCGGTGCGCTGCATGAAGATGGCGATGCATGGCGTTGATACCCCAATCGACTACCTGAACTCCCACGGGACTTCTACTCCGGTAGGCGACGTGAAAGAGCTGGGTGCGATTCGTGAAGTGTTCGCTGACCATAGCCCGGCCATTTCCGCGACCAAAGCAATGACCGGTCACTCTCTGGGTGCCGCGGGCGTGCAGGAAGCTATCTATTCTCTGCTGATGCTGGAGCATGGCTTCATCGCGCCAAGCATTAACGTGGAAGAGCTGGACGAGCAGGCTGCTGGCCTGAACATCGTTACCAAACCTACCGATGCGAAGCTGACCACCGTGATGTCCAACAGCTTCGGCTTCGGCGGCACTAACGCCACGCTGGTCATGCGCAAGCTGAACGCTTAATCAAAGCGATTGATTCAGAATGGGGTGCCCTTGGGTGCCCTATTTTTTTGTCTATTCCTCTGCATTGACAGCCGGTTGGCCGGCAGGCACTATGCATTCCCCTCCATTATCATTTTGATAATGCGTAAGCGTTTAACGTTAACCAACGCACCCTATAATCTGAATACTCAGAGGAAAGGGCGCGGGTTGAGTTGCGCCTTGCTCTGAATTTATGGAGTAAGCAGTATGTCTGCGGTACCTGAGACCACCCTTAAAACGTCGAAGTCGGCGAATACATCGCTATTCAGAATTACCTTTGCGGTATTTCTTACCTATATGACGGTTGGCCTGCCGCTGCCCGTTATCCCGCTTTTTGTTCACCAGCAGCTTGGCTACGGCAACATGATGGTTGGCGTGGCGGTGGGCATTCAGTTTCTTGCCACCGTATTAACCCGAGGCTATGCCGGACGGCTGGCTGACCAGATGGGTGCCAAACGCTCCGTCCTGCAGGGGATGTTTGCCTGTGGGCTGGCGGGCGTAGCCTACTTGCTCGCCGCGCTGCTGCCTGTCGATACGGCCGTAAAGTTTGGCCTGCTGATCGTGGGGCGGCTGATCCTCGGCTTTGGTGAAAGCCAACTGCTGACCGGGAACCTGACCTGGGGGTTAGGCCTGGTTGGGCCGGGACGTTCCGGCAAGGTGATGTCCTGGAACGGGATGGCGATTTACGGTGCGCTGGCCGCCGGGGCGCCGCTTGGCCTGATGCTCAACGCCCAGTGGGGTTTTGTGGCATTGGGCGTGACGACCATTGCTCTGCCGCTGATTGGCCTGCTGTTTAATAGTACCGTGCAGCCTGTTCCGGCCCATAAAGGCGAGCGGCCTTCGCTGTTTACCGTTGTCGGGCTTATCTGGCAGCCGGGGCTCGGGCTGGCGCTGCAGGGCGTTGGTTTCGCGGTTATTGGTACTTTTGTTTCGCTCTATTTTGCCGCAAACGGCTGGGCTCATGCAGGCTTCACCCTAACGGCTTTCGGCGGCGCGTTTGTTCTGGTGCGCGTGCTGTTTGGCTGGATGCCTGACCGCTACGGCGGCGTGCGCGTGGCGCTGTTCTCCCTGGCCGTTGAAACGGTGGGCTTGCTGCTTCTTTGGCATGCGCCAGGTGCCTGGACCGCGTTGCTGGGTGCAGCGCTGACGGGCTGCGGTTGCTCGTTAATTTTCCCGGCGCTGGGCGTGGAAGTGGTTAAGCGCGTTCCGCCTCAGGTTCGTGGCACTGCCCTGGGCGGCTATGCGGCATTCCAGGATATTTCATACGGCATCACCGGGCCACTGACGGGCATTCTGGCCACTTCCATGGGCTATTCGTCGGTGTTTATGGCGGGGGCGATTTCTGCGGTTCTGGGGATTGCCGTGACGCTGGTGGCGTTCAGGAAGTAGTTTTTTAGCCTTATTATCGGAGTGATGCTTTGTTATCACAAATACCAGTGATTATGCAGGGGCGGTGAATATTCCGTTCACTTCCAGCCCTGTTTTATATGCAGCCACCGCAACGGTGAACGACTCGGGGAAGTCACCGTCACTTCCCCGAGACCCCGGACTCCCGGCCAAATAAATCGACCGCTGAAGCGGCAGACCTCCGTTTTATCTCCCAGTCCTGGGTCGGCTGAGATGCGTTCCAGACGCTCTCAGCCTCCGGCCGTTCCCGACGTCCGGACCCTGGCCAGTCGGAGAGAAAACCGAGGCGATTTAAGCCGGAACCGTGCCTCGCTTTAAACCCGCAGCAATTCTGAAAGTCACAGTCGTTTCAAGACTTACAGCCACGCCCTTGTTCCCGGCTCTCATCGCCCCCGGTTACGACCCCGACTGTTTGGGTGATAGCCGGTGGGTTTACCGCTTCAGCGGCGGAGCGAAAGATATCTCTCGGGAAAGTTGAACGGAAATCTGACTAAAAGCCAGCCTTGAGAGCACTAGATCACCAGCCAAAGCAAAATCATCACCACTACCAGTGCAATCAGCGCCAGTCCGGGCCTTGCGCTCAGCGCTTTTATCGGTTCGATAATGGCGCTGAACATCGGGTTGTAGATGGGCTGAATATCCCGCACTTCTGTTGTGCCTTGCTGGCGCTCGGCGCGTTTTAAAAACACCTGATTAAGAATGTCCTGCACCTGCGCGGCCGTCAGCACGGTTTGCGGCGTGGCCTGGAAGCGCTGCTGGCTGTAATCCACCATTTCTTTCCACTCCTGCGGCTCAAGCGGCTGCTTAAGTGCGGCCTGCACGCTGTGCAGCGTTGGCGCAGGCTGATGGTTCAGCGTTTGCCTCGCCTGTAGCCAGGTGGTCAGCAAGGCAAAATGCTTAGCCGGGATTAATTCGCCGGTTTTCACGCCCGAAAGCTCAAGCATCGACTGCCAGATTTGTTTCCCTGACTCGCCCGTAGCCGCCGCAAGCCTGGTGACGAGCTGGTTCAGGCTGTTGTGCTCGGCGGGCAGCAGCGGGCGGTCGGTTGCCGGGCGCTGCTGCGGCTGAGGAATAGCGAGCTGGTTGTTTTGCAGCAGCGTCAGCACGGTTTTTAGCTGCTCCGGCGTGAGCTGGCTCAGCGCCGTCTGGCCAAACTGCTGGCGGATAAAGTCGCTCACCGCCTGGCGATTGTTGCCCTGCGGCAGCAAATCGCTCAGTTGCTGAATGATCTGACGCGTCGCCAGCGTGGTTTGCGCGCTGGTCAGGCGTTGGTTCAGGTTTTGCTCGGCGGCCGGGAAATGGCGAGACAGCAGCGGGGTCTCGTTTTTCAGCCCCAGATCGTGTTTCAGGCCGGCCCACACTTCAGCGCTTTGCTGCTGGCTGAGCGCAATGATCCGGGTGATCAAACGCTCCAGCACGGTACGTTGCTGGGTGGAAAGTGGCTGTTCGCCAGCGGCAGAAGGTGCGGAGGCTGGTTCCCCCGGAGGACGCGGCGTGGCGCCCTGAATGGGTTGCATTATTAAATGATCCTTAAGTACGACAAAACATTCGCAAGTAGTTCGTTATGCCCGGACGTCAGATTATGGCACACTATCCGGCCTTATCTCGACGATTAACAGACAGGTACTCAGGTGAAAATCCTCGTTGATGAAAATATGCCCTATGCCCGCGAACTTTTCAGCCGCCTGGGCGAGGTGACTGCCGTGCCGGGGCGTCCGATTCCGGTTGAAGCGTTAACGGATGCTGACGCGCTGATGGTGCGTTCGGTCACGAAAGTGAATGCCGAACTGCTGGCCGGTAAAGGGATTAAATTTGTCGGGACGGCAACGGCCGGGACCGATCACGTTGATGAAGCGTATTTGCAAAGTGCCGGGGTGGCATTCTCCGCAGCACCTGGGTGTAACGCGATTGCCGTTGTTGAGTATGTGTTCTCCTCCTTATTGATGTTGGCCGAGCGCGACGGTTTTGAGCTGAAAGACAGGACCGTCGGTATCGTTGGCGTGGGTAACGTCGGTTCCCGCCTGCAGGCACGTCTTGAAGCCTGGGGCGTGCGTACCCTGCTGTGCGATCCGCCACGTGCCGATCGCGGTGACGAAGGCGACTTCGTGGCGCTGGAAGCGCTGGTGCAGGATGCCGATATCATTACCTTCCATACGCCGCTGTTTAAATCCGGTGATTACAAAACGCTGCACCTGGCCGATGAGGCGCTGATTAGCCGCCTGAAGCCTGGCGCTATTCTGATTAATGCCTGCCGTGGCCCGGTGGTGGACAACGCTGCGCTGCTGAAATGCTTAAAAGCAGGGCAGGAGCTGAGCGTCGTGCTGGACGTCTGGGAACCGGAGCCGGATCTCAACGTCGAGCTGCTGAGCAAGGTGGACATCGGCACCTCACATATTGCGGGCTACACGCTTGAGGGCAAGGCTCGCGGAACCACGCAGGTCTTTGAAGCCTTTAGCGATTTCATCGGTCAGTCGCAACAGGTCGCGCTGGATTCGCTGCTGCCCGCGCCGGAGTTTGGCCGTATCACTCTGGCGGGTCCGCTCGATCAACCGACGCTCAAAAGACTGGTGCATCTGGTGTATGATGTGCGCCGCGACGATGCCCCACTGCGTAAGGTAGCCGGTCAGCCTGGCGAATTCGACAAGCTGCGTAAAAACTACCTCGAGCGCCGCGAGTGGTCATCGCTTTACGTACAGTGCGATGACGCAACTGCAGCGAACATGCTGCAAAAACTGGGTTTTAGCGCGATTCATCATCCGCTGAGCTAAGTTTTATCTTCTGGCTCCCTGAGGCGCTGTCTCGGGGAGCATCTGTTTTATTTTCTGGAGTAAACCAACATGTCTGAAGGCTGGAATATTGCCGTTTTAGGCGCCACCGGTGCCGTGGGCTCAGCTTTGTTTGAACTGCTTGCTGAACGTCAGTTCCCGGTTGGTGAATTGTATGCCCTGGCGCGTAGCGAGAGCGCCGGTGAAAACCTGCGTTATGAAGGCAAAACCATCATGGTGCAGGACGCGGCAGAGTTCGACTGGACTCAGGCCCAGCTTGCGTTCTTCGTCGGGGGCGTTGAAGCGTCCGCACAATACGTGGAAGAAGCAACCAATTCTGGCTGCCTGGTTATCGACTCCAGCGGTCTTTTTGCTATGGAGCCGGACGTGCCGCTGGTAGTGCCGGACGTGAACCCGTTTGTGCTGAGCGATTACCGCAACCGTAACCTGGTTGCCGTGGCGGACAGCCTGACCTGCCAGCTGTTGAGCGCGTTAAAACCGCTTATCGAGCAGGGCGGCCTGTCGCGTATTCAGGTCACCAGCCTGCTGTCTGCTTCCGCGCGCGGCAAAGCTGCCGTTGACGCGCTGGCCGGGCAGAGCGCACGCCTGCTGAACGGCATTCCTATCGATGAAGAGGACTTGTTTGGCCGCCAGCTGGCGTTCAACATGCTGCCGCTGGTGCCGGATGCTGAAGGCAGCGTGCGCGAAGAGCGTCGCCTGGTGAATGAAGCGCGTAAAGTGCTGCAGGACGACGGTCTGATGATCTCTGCCAGCCTCGTGCAGTCGCCGGTATTCTACGGCCACGCGCAAATCGTTAATTTCGAAGCACTGCGTCCTCTGGCGGCTGAAGAGGCCCGGGATGCGTTTACCCAGGCGGAAGATATCGAGCTGTCTGAAGAGGGCGAATTCCCGACTCAGGTTGCGGATGCGTCCGGCAGCGGCCATCTTTCTATTGGCTGCGTGCAAAACGATTACGGCATGCCGGAGCAAATTCAGTTCTGGTCGGTCGCCGATAACGTTCGCTTTGGCGGTGCGCTGATGGCGATAAAAACCGCTGAGAAACTGGTGCAGGAGTATATGTACTGATGTCCGAAGTGCTAAGCGAAACCCCGCTTCATAAAATCGCGCTCGGCATTGAGTACGACGGCAGTAAATATTACGGCTGGCAGCGCCAGAACGAAGTGCGCAGCGTGCAGGAAAAACTGGAAAAAGCGCTGTCTCAGGTGGCTAATGAGCCGATTAACGTGTTTTGCGCGGGGCGCACCGATGCTGGCGTTCACGCCACAGGTCAGGTGGTGCATTTTGAAACCAGCGCCTTGCGCAAAGATGCAGCCTGGACAATGGGCGTAAATACGAATTTGCCTGGTGACATCGCCGTTCGTTGGGTAAAAGATGTGCCGGCCGAGTTTCATGCCCGGTTTAGCGCCACGGCTCGGCGTTACCGCTACGTGATTTATAATCATCGCCTGCGTCCGGCCGTTTTGCAGCAGGGCGTGACCCATTTTCACCTGCCTCTGGATGCGGACAAAATGCACCGTGCCGCCCAGAGCCTGCTGGGGGAAAATGATTTTACCTCTTTCCGTGCGGTGCAGTGCCAGTCGCGCACCCCGTGGCGCAATATGATGCACATTACGGTAAACCGCTACGGCGCTTACATCGTGGTGGACATTAAGGCCAACGCGTTTGTTCACCATATGGTGCGCAATATCGTTGGCAGCCTGATGGAAGTGGGCTGCGGTAACCAGGCTGAAACCTGGATGGCTGACCTGCTGGCAATGAAGGACCGCACTAAGGCCGCGGCCACCGCGAAAGCGGAAGGACTGTACCTTGTGTCGGTGGATTACCCTGACCATTTTGCACTGCCGCGTCTCCCGATGGGGCCGCTTTTTTTAGCCGACTGATTGCTGCTTAAGAAAGGAAACTTTGATGGATTTCATCCGTTTTATCATTGACTTCATTTTGCATATCGACGTGCATTTGGCCGAGCTGGTGGCACAATACGGCGTCTGGGTTTACGCTATTTTGTTCCTGATTTTGTTCTGCGAAACCGGGCTGGTGGTGACGCCGTTTTTACCGGGTGATTCGCTGCTGTTTGTGGCGGGCGCGCTGGCCTCGCTGGAAACTAACGACCTGAACGTGCATTACATGGTCATTTTGATGGTGATTGCCGCCATCATCGGTGATGCGGTGAACTACACTATCGGGCGGCTTTTTGGCGAGAAGTTGTTCAGCAATCCGAATTCAAAAATCTTCCGCCGCAGTTATCTTGATAAAACTCATGCTTTTTACGAGCGTCACGGCGGAAAAACGATTATCCTCGCGCGCTTCGTGCCGATTGTGCGAACCTTCGCACCGTTTGTCGCCGGGATGGGGCACATGTCCTATCGCCATTTTGCGATTTATAACGTTGTCGGCGCACTGCTGTGGGTCTTGCTGTTCACCTACGCGGGCTACCTGTTCGGTAACCTGCCGGTGGTACAGGAAAACCTGAAGCTGCTGATTGTGGCAATTATCGTGGTATCGATACTGCCTGGCGTGGTGGAAGTTATTCGCCACAAACGCGCTGCGTCGCGGCAGTCAAAATAATACGTGGCAGCGGTTCGACCACTTTTTTATCCAAAGTCGCGGGCCGTTGTGTTTTAATGAGCACCATTTATGGTCTGGGGCAGGGAAAACTGCCACAGAAAAGCTGGTATCGACCAGGTTCAAGCAGAAAGGTCATCAATGAGCTGGATTGAACGAATTCTCAATAAGAGCAATATCACTCCCACCCGTAAGGCGAGCATCCCTGAAGGGGTGTGGACCAAGTGCGACAGCTGCGGCCAGGTCCTGTACCGCGCCGAGCTGGAACGTAATCTTGGCGTCTGCCCTAAGTGCGATCACCACATGCGTATGTCGGCCCGCGATCGCCTGCATAGCCTGTTAGATGAAGGCACAATGGTGGAATTGGGGAGCGAGCTTGAGCCAAAAGATTTGCTGAAGTTCCGTGACTCCAAGAAATACAAAGATCGTCTGGTTAGCGCGCAGAAAGAGACCGGCGAAAAAGACGCCCTGGTTGTCATGAAAGGCACCCTGCACGGTATGCCTGTCGTTGCTGCGGCCTTTGAGTTCGCTTTTATGGGCGGTTCGATGGGGTCTGTGGTCGGCGCGCGTTTTGTCCGTGCCGTTGAGCAGGCGCTGGAAGACAATTGCCCGATGGTGTGTTTCTCCGCTTCCGGCGGGGCGCGTATGCAAGAAGCGCTGATGTCGCTGATGCAGATGGCGAAAACCAGCGCAGCGCTGGCAAAAATGCAGGAGCGCGGTCTGCCGTACATCTCCGTGCTGACTGACCCAACCATGGGCGGCGTTTCTGCAAGCTTTGCAATGCTGGGCGACCTGAACATCGCCGAGCCGAAGGCGCTGATCGGCTTTGCCGGCCCGCGCGTTATCGAGCAAACTGTTCGTGAAAAACTGCCGCCGGGCTTCCAGCGCAGTGAATTCCTGATCGAGAAAGGGGCGATTGACATGATCGTCCGTCGCCCGGAAATGCGCCTGAAGCTGGCGAGCGTCCTGGCGAAGTTTATGAATCTGCCGGCACCAAACCCGGAAGCCCCGCGTGAGCCGATTGTGGTTCCGCCGGCGCCGGAACAGGGTCAAGAGGCCTGATTCGTAACTAAGGGCAGGCCAGCAGGTTCTGCCCTTTTTCTTTATGTGCATGTTAAGTGGGCATCATGGAAAAAGATCTTATCCCTCAAGCCACGTCGCCCCTGGCCACGTGGCTTTGCTATCTTGAAAACCTTCACTCCTCCACCATAGATATGGGCCTTGAGCGCGTCAGCAAAGTTGCGCTTAAGCTGGACGTGCTGAAACCTGCGCCAACGGTGTTTACCGTGGCCGGCACTAACGGGAAGGGCACCACCTGCCGCACGCTTGAAACCGTGCTGATGGCGGACGGCTATCGCGTAGGAGTTTACAGCTCGCCGCACCTGGTGCGTTACACCGAGCGAGTGCGTATTCAGGGTGAAGAATTACCCGAAGCCCTGCATACCGCCTCCTTTGCTGAAATAGAGGCCGCGCGCGGAGATATTTCCTTAACCTATTTTGAATACGGAACGCTGTCCGCGTTGCTATTGTTTAAGCAGCAGGCTGTGGACGTGGTTATTCTTGAAGTGGGCCTCGGCGGCCGTCTTGATGCCACCAACGTCGTGGACTCTGATGTGGCCGTGGTCACCAGCATCGCGCTCGATCACACCGACTGGCTTGGCCCGGATCGCGAGAGTATTGGCCGTGAAAAAGCCGGTGTCTTCCGCAGAGATAACCCGGCGGTTGTGGGCGAGCCGGCTATGCCGCATACGATTGCCGATGTTGCTCAGGAGAAGGGCGCGCTGCTGCTGCGTCGCGGCGTTGACTGGGATTACGAGGTGAACGCCACGGGTTGGACGTTCCGTGATGCTCAGGGCGAGCTATGCGATCTGCCGCTGCCGCTGGTTCCACAGCCAAATGCCGCTACGGCACTCGCCGCTTTGCGCGCAAGTAAACTTAACGTGAGTGAAAACGCGATACGTTATGGCATTGAGCATGCCACGCTGCCTGGGCGTTTCCAGATAGTTTCTCAGGCGCCTCGCGTTATTCTTGATGTTGCCCATAATCCACATGCGGCGGCTTACCTTGCCGGTCGCCTGGCGGCGTTACCAAAACAGGGACGCGTGCTGGCGGTGATGGGTATGCTTCATGATAAAGACATTGCCGGAACGCTTGCCTGTTTGTCGCCTCAGGTCGATAGCTGGTATTGTGCTCCGCTGGAGGGGCCACGAGGCGCAAGCGCTGAGCAGCTGATCGCCCATCTTGGTCACGGCAGGACGTTTGCAAGCGTAGCGGACGCCTGGCACGCGGCGATGGCAGAAGCGACGGCTGATGATACCGTGCTGGTGTGTGGCTCGTTCCACACGGTGGCCCATGTAATGGAAGTACTGGACGCGGGGAGAGCAGGTGGCGAGTAAGTTTCAAAACAGATTAGTCGGAACCATTATTCTGGTCGCGCTGGGCGTTATTGTGCTGCCGGGTCTGCTGGACGGGCAGAAAAAACATTATCAGGACGAGTTCGCAGCCATTCCTTTGGTGCCAAAACCAGGGGACAGCGACGAGCCTGATATGCTGCCTTCGGCCACCCAGGCGCTGCCTTCGCAGCCACCGGAAGGGGCCGCAGAAGAGGTGAGAGCCGGGGCCGCCGTGCCGCCGGGGCTGAATAACGGCGCTATTCCAAACGAAGGTTCTGCGGGCGCTGACGAAGTGCCTGCGGCACGTGAGCAGCCTAAGCCACAGCCGGTGCAGGAAAAACCAAAACCGAAGCCGGTGGAGAAACCGCAGCCTAAACCTGTGGTTGATAACCAGACCGAGCAGCCAGCGAAGACGGAAAAACCAGCCGACAAAGCACCGACCGGACAGGCGTATGTGGTGCAGCTTGGCGCATTGAAAAATGCGGACAAAGTGAATGAAATTGTTGGTAAACTGCGCGGTGCCGGATTCAAGGTTTATACCTCACCGACAACGCCTGTGCAGGGGAAAATCACCCGTATTCTGGTTGGGCCTGACGCGTCGAAAGATAAGCTGAAGTCCTCGCTGGGCGAGCTGAATTCTCTTTCTGGCCTGAACGGCGTGGTGATGAACTACTCGCCACGGTAGCGGTTTGTGACCCTCACCCCGGCCCTCTCCCTGGAAGGGAGAGGGGGAAAATCATTACACCGAACGGTTCCCTCGCCCCTCTGGGGAGAGGGTTAGGGTGAGGGGAAAAACGACGCCATACCTTCACTTCGCCTCTAAAAGGTGAGGGGAAAACAGGCACTTTTTTAATGGCGTTGATGCTTTTTTCAACGCCATTATTTATTTACGCGCGGGAAGGAAATCCCTACGCAAACGTTTTCTTTTTCTGTTAGAATTCGCCCCGAACTGGACGTCAGGGCAATTTGTCACGAGATTTTTTCATGATCTGGATAGATTACGCCATCATTGCGGTTATCGGTTTTTCTTGTCTGGTAAGCGTAATACGTGGGTTTGTGAAGGAAGCGTTATCGCTTGTGACCTGGGGATGTGCTTTCTTTGTCGCCAGTCATTACTACACTTATCTGTCAGTCTGGTTCACTGGCTTTGAAGACGAACTGGTACGTAATGGGATAGCTATCGCGGTGCTGTTTATCGCGACGCTGATTGTCGGTGCGATAGTCAATTATGTGATTAGCGCGCTGGTGCAAAAAACCGGCCTGTCGGGTACAGACAGGGTGTTGGGGATCTGCTTTGGCGCCTTGCGTGGCGTACTGATCGTCTCCGCCATTCTGTTCTTCCTGGATACCTTTACCGGTTTTTCAAAAAGCGATGACTGGCAAAAGTCGCAGCTTATCCCGCAATTCAGTTTCATCATCAGATGGTTCTTTGACTATCTGCAAAGCTCGTCAAGTTTCTTGCCCCGCTAATCGTAGCGGGGGGTGTGGCTTAATGAGGAAAAGACAACATGTGCGGTATTGTCGGTATCGCCGGTTTCATGCCGGTAAACCAGTCGATTTATGATGCGTTAACGGTGCTTCAGCACCGTGGCCAGGATGCCGCAGGCATCGTCACCATCGACGCTTTAAATTGCTTCCGTCTGCGTAAAGCGAATGGCCTGGTGAGCGATGTGTTTGAAGCCCGCCACATGCAGCGTCTGCAGGGGAATATGGGCATCGGCCACGTGCGTTACCCAACCGCAGGCAGTTCCAGCGCTTCAGAAGCCCAGCCTTTCTACGTTAACTCTCCTTACGGGATAACCCTGGCGCATAACGGTAACCTGACCAATGCCCACGAGCTGCGTAAAAAGCTGTTTGAAGAAAAACGCCGCCACATTAACACCACCTCTGATTCTGAAATCCTGCTGAATGTCTTTGCCAGCGAGCTGGATAACTTCCGCCATTATCCGCTGGAGGCCGACAACATTTTTGCCGCCATCGCCGCCACTAACCGCCAGATTCGCGGCGCTTATGCCTGCGTAGCGATGATTATCGGTCACGGCATGGTTGCCTTCCGCGATCCGAACGGCATTCGCCCGCTGGTTATCGGCAAGCGTGACCTGGGCGACGGCCGCACCGAATACATGGTGGCCTCCGAGAGCGTGGCGCTGGACACCCTGGGCTTTGAGTTCCTGCGTGATATCGCGCCGGGCGAAGCGGTCTACATCACCGAGAAAGGCCAGCTGTTTACTCGTCAATGCGCCGATAACCCGGTCAGCAATCCGTGCCTGTTCGAGTACGTCTATTTTGCTCGTCCGGACTCGTTTATCGACAAGATCTCCGTTTACAGCGCGCGCGTTGAGATGGGGAAAAAGCTTGGCGAGAAGATTGCCCGCGAATGGGAAGACCTGGATATCGACGTGGTCATTCCTATTCCCGAAACTTCCTGTGACATCGCGCTGGAAATTGCCCGTATTCTGGATAAACCGTACCGCCAGGGGTTTGTGAAAAACCGCTACGTGGGCCGCACGTTTATCATGCCGGGCCAGCAGCTGCGCCGTAAGTCCGTGCGCCGTAAGCTGAACGCCAACCGCGCCGAGTTCCGTGATAAAAACGTGCTGCTGGTGGATGACTCCATCGTGCGCGGGACTACGTCCGAGCAGATTATCGAGATGGCGCGTGAAGCCGGAGCCAAAAAGGTTTACCTGGCTTCAGCCGCACCGGAAATTCGCTTCCCTAACGTCTATGGCATCGACATGCCAAGCGCCAACGAGCTGATTGCTCACGGCCGTGAAGTGGACGAAATTCGCCAGATAATCGGCGCTGACGGCCTGATTTTCCAGGACCTGGACGACCTTATCGAAGCGGTGCGCGTGGAAAACCCGGACATCACCCAGTTTGAATGTTCGGTGTTCAACGGCATCTACGTGACAAAAGACGTTGACCACAAATACCTGCAGTATCTCGAATCCCTGCGTAACGACGACTCCCAGGCACTGGCGCGTCAGAACGAAGTGGAAAACTTAGAGATGCACAACGAAGGCTAATCGGCCTTGGCCTCTCTCCTGCAAAGGGGAGAGGCTCGTTCTTCCCCTCCCGGTTCCGCCAGCCTTGCATCCCACCTCATCTTGCGGCAAAGTCAGCCCAGATATTCTCTATGGGCAAATTCAATGAAACGACTGATCGTCGGTATTTCCGGAGCCAGCGGCGCTATTTATGGGGTGCGTTTACTGCAAATCCTGCAGCAGTTGCCGGAGGTAGAAAGCCACCTGGTAATGAGCAACGCAGCTCGCCAGACGCTGGCGCTGGAAACCGATTACTCGCTGCGCGACGTTCAGGCGCTGGCGGACGTCGTGCATGACGCTCGTGATATTGCCGCCAGCATTTCCTCCGGCTCGTTTAAGACCATGGGCATGGCGGTGCTGCCGTGCTCGATTAAAACGCTGTCCGGCATCGTACACAGCTATACGGACGGGTTGTTGACCCGCGCGGCGGACGTGGTGTTGAAAGAGCGCCGCCCGCTGGTGCTTTGCATTCGTGAAACGCCGCTGCACCTTGGCCACCTGAGGCTGATGACTCAGGCCTCCGAGCTGGGCGCGGTGATTATGCCGCCGGTGCCCGCGTTTTATCATCGGCCGCAAACGCTGCAGGATATCGTTGACCAGACGGTGAACCGGGTGCTGGATCAGTTTGATCTTGAGCTGCCTGAAGACCTGTTCGTTCGCTGGGGCGAGCACAAGTAATGCACTGATGCGGTGCGTCACAAAATGATTGCCTCATAATGGGGCAATTCTGCAACGCCGATCGCTTTTAGAAGATTTAATCCGCGAAAATCCCTTCCCCCTCTAGTCCCGCTTCCCAGAACTGCTATCTTTCAAACTAGCGCGAAGTTGCAACGTTTTATTAACATAAATCAGCGGCTTTTTCCCACGCAGGAAAAAGTGGCATGAGAACTGCAACTCTTCGTTTGCCAAGGCATTACCACACAACAAGACATCACAAATAAGAAAGCCAAACTTGAGGGTATCGTATGAAGAAGTCGGTTCTTGCACTGTCTTTACTGCTCGGCCTGTCCAGCGCAGCCAGCGTGTTTGCAGCAATTCCGCAAACCGTCCGTATTGGTACCGACGCGACCTACGCGCCATTCTCCTCGAAAGATGCGAAGGGGGATTTTGTTGGGTTTGATATCGATTTGGGGAACGAACTTTGCAAACGCATTCAGACCAAGTGTACGTGGGTTGGCAGCGACTTTGACTCCCTGATCCCGTCGCTGAAAGCGAAGAAAATCGACGCCATTATCTCATCGCTGTCGATAACCGAAAAACGCCAGCAGGAAATCCTCTTCTCCGACAAGCTGTATGCGGCGGACTCTCGCCTGATCGCGGCCAAAGGCTCTCCGATTCAGCCGACGCTCGAATCGCTGAAAGGCAAGCACGTTGGGGTGCTGCAGGGCTCTATCCAGGAGACCTACGGCAACGCCGAATGGCGCCCGAAAGGGGTTGATGTGGTGGCTTATGCCAACCAGGATTTGATCTACTCTGACCTGGCTGCAGGGCGCCTGGATGCTGCATTCCAGGACGAAGTGGCCGGGAGCGAAGGTTTCCTGAAGCAGCCTGCCGGGAAAGACTATGCCTTTGCGGGCTCTTCCGTGAAGGACAAGAAGTACTTTGGTGACGGGACAGGCATCGGCCTGCGTAAAGATGACACCGAGCTGAAGGCCGCATTCGACAAAGCGCTGGGCGAAATACGCAAAGACGGCACTTACGACAAATTAGCGAAAAAGTACTTCGACTTTAATGTTTACGGCGAATAAGTTTATCCCTTAGTCTGTAGCCCGGTTATGAATATATTCTTAACCGGGCAGGATAACTATGCAGTGGTGCAGTCACGTTCCGGCTGCACCTTTATGGTGCGAAAACGTTGTATTCGCAACGTGTTGCGTAAGTTTTCCCTGTTTGTAGTGGGTGTGAGCCTTAAGTAACGGACAGTCTATTGAGGATAATTATGAAAAAGTTGGTTTTGTCTCTTTCTCTGGTGCTGGCATTTTCCAGCGTGACCACAGCCTTCGCCGCTATTCCGAAAAACCTGCGGATCGGCACTGACCCAACCTATGCGCCATTCGAATCTAAAAATGCTCAGGGCGAGCTGGTTGGTTTTGATATCGATCTGGCGAAAGAACTCTGTAAGCGCATTAACACCAAATGCACCTTCGTTGAAAACCCATTAGATGCGCTGATCCCGTCGCTGAAGGCGAAGAAGATCGACGCCATCATGTCTTCCCTGTCTATCACCGAGAAGCGCCAGCAGGAAATCGCGTTCACCGACAAGCTGTACGCGGCTGACTCTCGCCTGGTGGTAGCCAAAGGTTCTCCTATTCAGCCAACTCTTGAGTCGCTGAAAGGCAAGCGCGTGGGCGTGCTGCAGGGCACCACGCAGGAAACTTACGGCAATGAGCACTGGGCGCCAAAAGGTATCGAGATTGTTTCCTATCAGGGGCAGGACTCGATTTACGCTGACCTGGCCGCCGGGCGTATCGACGCCGCATTCCAGGATGAAGTGGCCGCCAGCGAAGGCTTCCTGAAACAGCCTGTCGGCAAAGATTACCAGTTCGGCGGCCCGTCTATTAAAGACGACAAGCTGTTTGGCGTCGGCACCGGCATGGGCCTGCGTAAAGAAGATAACGAGCTGCGTGAGGCGCTGAACAAGGCCTTTGCGGAGATGCGTAAAGACGGCACGTATGAGAAGTTAGCGAAGCCGTACTTTGATTTTAATGTGTATGGTGAATAACCCTTACCGGTGACAAAGGCCCCGCGTCAGACGGGGCCCATTAAGCAGCAGCAAACACTGACGACAGGATACGCACCATGTTGTATGGCTTTTCTGAAGTAATTTTTAAAGGGGCTCTGGTTACGCTTGAGCTGGCGCTCGCCTCGGTTGTCCTTTCCGTGCTGATTGGGCTTGCCGGTGCTGGCGCAAAACTGTCCAAAAATCGTCCGCTCGCATTACTGTTTGAGGGCTACACCACGCTGATTCGCGGGGTGCCGGACCTGGTGCTGATGCTGTTAATTTTCTACGGGCTGCAGATGCTGCTCAACAGCATTACCGATGCGCTGGGCATGGCGCAGTTTGATATCGACCCGATGGTGGCGGGTATTATCACCCTCGGCTTTATCTACGGGGCCTATTTTACCGAAACCTTCCGTGGCGCATTTCTGGCAGTGCCAAAAGGCCACATTGAAGCTGCAACCGCGTTTGGCTTTACCGGCTCCCAAACCTTCCGCCGTATTCTGTTCCCGGCCATGATGCGCTACGCGCTGCCGGGGATCGGTAACAACTGGCAGGTTATTCTCAAGGCAACCGCGCTGGTTTCCCTGCTCGGCCTCGAAGATGTGGTGAAGGCCACGCAGCTCGCCGGGAAAAGCACCTGGCAGCCGTTCTACTTCGCCATTGTCGCCGGGATTATCTATCTGGTCTTTACTACGGTTTCAAACGGGGTGCTGCTCTGGCTTGAACGTCGCTATTCCGTTGGCGTGAAGAGGGCGGAGCTATGATTGATATTATTCACGATTACTGGCAGTCCCTGCTGTGGACCGACGGTTATCGCTATACGGGCGTGGCGATCACGCTATGGCTGCTTATTTTGTCGGTGGTGATGGGCGGGATTCTGGCGCTGTTCCTTGCCATCGGACGCGTCTCCAGTAACAAATTTATCTCGTTCCCCATCTGGCTCTTTACCTACATTTTTCGCGGTACGCCGCTCTACGTGCAGCTGCTGGTTTTCTACTCGGGGATGTACACGCTGGAGATAGTCAAAGGCACTGAACTGCTGAATGCCTTCTTCCGCAGCGGCCTCAACTGTACCGTGCTGGCGCTGACGCTGAACACCTGTGCTTATACCACGGAGATTTTTGCCGGAGCCATTCGCTCGGTGCCTCATGGCGACATTGAAGCGGCGCGCGCCTACGGCTTTTCAAAAGTGAAAATGTATCGCTGTATTATTCTGCCTTCGGCGCTGCGCATCGCGCTGCCGGCGTACAGCAACGAAGTGATCCTGATGCTGCACTCCACGGCGCTGGCGTTTACCGCCACGGTGCCGGATCTGCTCAAGATTGCCCGCGATATTAACTCCGCAACCTACCAGCCGTTTACCGCGTTTGGCATCGCGGCCGTGCTGTATTTGATTATCTCTTATGTGTTGATAAGCCTGTTCCGTAAAGCGGAAAAACGCTGGCTGCAGCACGTTAAACCCGCTTCGCACTGAGTGACTTCTGATGGCTGAAAATAAATTAAACGTAACGGATCTGCACAAACGCTACGGCGAACATGAAGTGCTCAAAGGGGTGTCACTGAAGGCTAACGCCGGAGATGTCATCAGCATCATCGGTTCGTCTGGCTCGGGCAAAAGTACCTTTTTGCGCTGCATTAACTTTCTCGAAAAACCGAGCGAAGGCACGATTGTCGTCAGCAACCAGAACATCAATCTGGTGCGGGATAAAGACGGCCAGCTCAAAGTGGCCGATAAAAACCAGCTGCGCCTGCTGCGCACCCGGCTGACGATGGTGTTCCAGCACTTTAACCTGTGGAGCCACATGACGGTGCTGGAAAACGTGATGGAAGCGCCTATTCAGGTGCTGGGGCTGAGTAAGCAGGAATCGAAAGAGCGGGCGATTAAGTACCTGGCAAAAGTCGGCATCGACGAACGCCAGTACGTTAAATACCCGGTGCATCTGTCCGGTGGCCAGCAGCAGCGTGTTTCTATCGCCCGTGCGCTGGCGATGGAGCCAGAAGTGCTGCTGTTTGATGAGCCTACCTCGGCGCTAGATCCTGAGCTGGTCGGGGAAGTGCTGCGCATTATGCAAAAGCTGGCAGAAGAGGGGAAAACGATGGTCGTTGTGACGCACGAGATGGACTTTGCCCGTCACGTCTCCAGCCACGTTATCTTCCTGCATCAGGGCCGTATTGAAGAAGAAGGCCCGCCGGCCGAGCTGTTCGGCAGCCCGAAAAGTGCCCGTCTGCAGCAGTTCCTTTCCGGATCGCTGAAGTAATCCCTCACCCTAACCCTCTCCCAGAGGGAGAGGGAATAAACATGATTCCACATCAGCTTTTCCCCCCTCTCCCAGAGGGAGAGGGGATAAACATGATTCCACATCAGCTGTTCCCCCCTCTCCCGGAGGGAGAGGGAATAAACATGATTCCACATCAGCTGTTTCCCCCCTCTCCCTCCGGGAGAGGGCCGGGGTGAGGGTGAAGAATGCATCACTCCTCGCCCAACAACCTCACCGCCGTACTCTCATCCGTCACCAGGCCTGACATCCAGCGGCCGGTCAATGCCGCCTTGATGGCAGCAAACTTACGCTCTCCGCCGGAAAAAACGATGATCTTACGCGGGGTGTCGCTTTGCAGCGGCACGCTGGTCAGCAGGGCATCCAGCTCGCTGTAGACGCGCTGGCCGTCGTGGTTAAAGAAATGCCCCAGCATTTCACCGGCAACGCCCTGGCCGTGCAGCATGTTGACCTGCTCATCGGTAATAAATCCTTCGGCATTCAGCGGGCAGCCGATGTCCACCTCGCCAACGCCGAGAAACGCGACGTTGGCCGCCAGCGCCCGGTCGGTCACGCGCTGGTATACTTTGTGGCGACACCACATGTCGCGGTCTTCTTCGCTATCGGCATACAGCGGGGCGGGGATGAAAAAGTATTTACCCTGCATTTTCTCCGCCATTTTGAGCGGCATGTCATAGCGCGTCCCCGAGTCATCACGCGCAATCGCCCCAATCATCGACACGCAGTGGTGCTGCGGGCGTTCGACCCACGGCAGGACGTCGATGATTGAGCGCAGCGTTTTGCCGGAGCCAATGCCGAAGACCTGCGGCTGCTCGTCGGCGATAAACTGCGACATCACTTCGGCACCTTCCACCGCCAGCATCTGCTGGATGGCCTCATCGTCCAGCCCTTCCGAGGGCACCACGCGGCAGATTTCCAGACCGAAACGTTCCCGGACCCGCTGCGCCAGCTTCAGGCAGCGGGCAACCGGATGGGCGATTTTCACCGTCACCATACCCTGCTCGCGTGCGGAAGAAACCAGCCGCTGGGCGACCTGGCGAGAAATCCCCAGCTCACGGGCGATATCCTGCTGCGTCATGCCCGCCACGTAATACATCCAGGCGACGCGCGCGGCTTGTTCTTGTTTTTTCTCTTCTCTGCTCATGGCGGCACCTTATGGCTCTATTGCAGCGCATTCTACCCCGCGCGTGCTTCGTTGGTAATTGGGCAAAAGTCATTTTTATGGGCAAATGTTATCGATGTGAGTTTGATCTCAGAAAGTCGGGGCTGGCCGCAACTAGACTATAACAAACGGGCAAATGCCCTTAAAAATGACAAATGCTTAATTTGAGGTGAATCATGACGACGAAATCGGTATGGATGCATATTGGCGCAGGTTCTTTCCACCGTGCCCATCAGGCGTGGTATCTCAATCAGCTGATCAAGCAGGGCGATGACGGCTGGAGTATTTCGCTGGGCAACATCCGGAATGATGCCGGCGACCTACTGAGCCAGCTGGCGGCGCAGCACGGTGAATATGTGCTGGAAACTGTTACCCCGGAAGGCGAGCGTGCCTACGAAAAGATCTCTTCTATCCGCAAAGTACTGCCGTGGGATAAAGAGATTACTGCCCTGGTTGAAGAGGGCGCCAAAGCGTCGACCCGCGTGATTGCCTTCACCGTGACCGAAGCCGGGTACTACCTCACCCCGCAGCATGAGCTGGACGTTAATCAGGCGGACGTCAAAGCCGATCTCGCCGGAGGCATTACTACGCTGTACGGCGCGCTGAGCCGCATTTTGCATCATCGTATGAGCCACGGCGGCGAGCCGGTAACGCTGCTTAACTGCGATAACCTGCGCCACAACGGCGAACGCTTCCGCCACGGTTTCCTGTCGTTCCTGAAGATGAAGGGCGATCGCGCTCTGTTCGACTGGGTGACCACCCATACCGTTTCGCCTAACACCATGGTTGACCGCATTACGCCGCGTCCTACGGCGGATATTGCCCCGCGGGTGAAAGCGGCTACCGGGTTCGACGACAAAGTGCCGGTGATGGGAGAGTCCTTTATCCAGTGGGTTATTGAGGATGATTTTATTAACGGCCGTCCGGCGTTAGAGAACGTTGGTGTCGAAATGGTGAAATCCGTGCTGCCGTATGAAGAGGCAAAAATCCGCATTCTGAACGCCAGCCACAGCTGCATTGCCTGGGCCGGCACGCTTACCGGCCTGAGCTACATCGATGAAAGCACCGTGCAGCAGCCGATTAAGCAGATGGCGTGGGACTACGTCACGGAGGATGTCATTCCTTCGCTGTCGCCCAGCCCGCTGGATCTGGCCGGGTATCGTGACGTTGTGCTGGCCCGCTTTAGCAATCCGTATATCAAAGATACCAACCAGCGCGTGGCGGCCGACGGCCTGTCCAAGATCCCCGGTTTTATCACGCCAACGTTGATTGAGTGCTACCAGCGAGGTGAGGAACCTGCGGCAACGGCAGTTCTGCCCGCGCTGTTCTTCCTGTTCCTGCAGCGTTGGGCCCAGGGCCAGCTGCCTTACCAGTACCAGGACGGCGTCATGCAGGACGACGCTATTCGCGCCTTATTCGCTTCTCCTGAGCCGCTCAAGGCCTTTGTCAGCGATGAAACCTTGTTTGCCGAACTCGCCCATTCCTCAGCTTTCCATGAGCTGATGGCGCGAACGGTCGCCCGGCTGGAAGCGTGGATCGCCTCTGTGCAGCAGCCGCTGGCGACAGCTTAAGGAGGCGCTATGTATCTCGGAATCGATATCGGCACGTCTGAACTAAAGGCTTTGCTCATCGACGGGCAGGGCGAAATCCTGGGCTCTGCTCACGCGGCGCTAACCGTTCAACGCCCGCATTCGCACTGGGCTGAACAGGATCCTGAAGCCTGGTGGCAGGCGACGCAGCAGGTGGTTTCTACTCTGCGCCAGCAAATACCAGATGCCTGGGCGCAGATCCGCGCTATTGGCCTGTCCGGGCAGATGCACGGCGCGGTGCTGCTGGGCGGCCAGGGAGAAGTGCTGCGCCCCTGCATTCTGTGGAACGACACGCGTAGCGCCGAAGAATGCGCTCGACTCACCGAAGAACATCCGCAATTTCTGACCATCAGCGGCAACCTGGTGATGCCCGGCTTTACCGCCCCGAAGCTTCGCTGGGTGGCGGAGCATGAACCGGAAATCTTTTCCCGCGTGGATAAGGTGCTGCTGCCGAAAGATTACCTGCGCTGGCGGCTGAGCGGTGAGTTTGTCTCTGACCCGTCAGACGCCGCAGGAACGCTGTGGCTGGACGTGGCAAAGCGCGACTGGTCAGACAAACTGCTGGCGGCTACCGGGCTAACCCGCAGCCAGATGCCGAGGCTGGTGGAGGGCAGCGAAGTCAGCGCTGTTTTACGTTCAGCTCTGGCGACCGAGTGGGGGCTTAGCTCCGGCGTCAAAATCGCCGGCGGCGGGGGCGATAACGCTACCTCGGCAGTAGGCGTTGGCGCGGTGAATAACGGCGACGCGTTTATTTCGCTCGGCACGTCCGGCGTTATCTTCGTGGTTAACGACGAGCTTCAAACCCGCCCTGAGTCCGGCGTGCATGCCTTTTGCCACGCTTTACCTCAGCGCTGGCACCAGATGAGCGTGATGCTCAGCGCCGCCAGCTGTCTGCGCTGGGTGTGCAATTTGCTGTCGGTCACTGAAAGCCAGCTCATGGAGGAGATGGCCGGGCTGAGCGACGAGCAGAAAAAGCATGCGCCTGTTTTCCTGCCTTATCTGTCAGGGGAGCGCACGCCGCACAACGATGCTCACGCCATGGGGAGTTTCTTTGCGCTAAACCATGAAACCAGCCGTGCCTTGCTGGGGTATTCGGTGATTGAGGGCGTGACCTTTGGCCTGGCGGACGGCATGGCGGTGCTGGAGACGTCCCGCAGCCAGATTACCCAATGCAGCCTGACCGGCGGAGGGGCGCGCAGCGCTATCTGGGCGCAGCTGATTGCCGACGTGCTGGATGTGCCGATTGTGACGCATCCGGCCAGCTCTTCCGGCGCGCTCGGCGCAGCTCGTCTTGGCTGGCTGGCCGATGGTGGGGTGGAAGAGGTGGTTTGCCGCAAGCCTCCCGTTCAGTTGCGCTTCACGCCGCGCAAAGCCTTGCAGACTGTGCTGCAGCAGCGTTTGTCCGTGTTCCACCTGCTTTACCAACAACAAAAAGCCGCTCGTAAGCTGCTGCCCTGACTGCCCTCCCGGCGGCCTTTCCGCTGCCGGGAACCCTGTATCCGAGAACGAGGAAGAGTGTTATGCAATCTAAACACTACTGGTTTGGTTTACCTAAACATCTGCTGTGGGGATTTATCGCCATCGCTATTTTTATGAGCGGCGATGGTTTCGAGATGGCGTTTTTGTCTAAGCACATTACCGACATGGGCTTTACGCCCGCGCAATCGGCGATGGTGTTTACCCTGTATGGTCTTGCGGCAGGCCTTGCGGCCTGGGCTTCCGGCGTAGTGGCTGAGCTTATCACCCCGCAAAAAGCGATGCTGATTGGTTTTGTGACCTGGGTAGTGATGCACGCATTGTTTATGACGCTCGGCCTGGGGATGCGTAACTACCCGCTGATGCTGCTGTTCTACGGCATTCGCGGCCTGGCCTATCCGCTGTTTATCTACTCCTTCATGTTGATGCTGGTGCAGGTGGTACCGCGTGAGAGGCTGGCGGCGGCGACCGGCTGGTTCTGGGCTATGTACTCTATCGGTATCGGCGTGGTGGGGAGCTATCTGCCAAGCCTGACTATCCCGGCATTTGGCGAAACGGGCACGCTGTGGATGGCCATTGCCTGGGTAACGGGCGGCGGGCTTATCGCCTTCTTCAGCCTCCGTAATGTGCCGGTTGACCGCTCGCGGATTAATCTGCCGCTGCGCGAGAAAATGACGGAGATGTCGCGGGCGGTGACCATCCTGTTCAGCAACCGTGACGTGTTTTATGCCTGCCTGATCCGCATTATCAACACGCTGTCTCTGTTTGGCTTCGCGATAGTGATGCCGCTGCTGTTTGTTGATCGTCTCGGCTTCACGATTTCTGAATGGCTGCAGATTTGGGCGGTGTTCTTCTTTGTCACCATTTTCACCAATATCTTTTGGGGAATTATGGGGGAGTACATCGGTTGGATCCGCCAGGTGCGCTGGTTCGGCTGTTTAGGCATGGCGATTTCCAGCCTGACGTTTTATTACCTGCCGGTGTGGGTGGGGCATAACTTCTGGGTCGCGCTGATCCCGGCCGTGATGCTTGGCACCTTTGTCGCGGCGTTTGTGCCGATGACGGCGGTATTTCCAACGCTGGAGCCACACCATCGCGGAGCGGCCATCTCCATCTATAACCTGTCCGCGGGGATGAGCAACTTTGTGGCACCGGCTATTGCCTCGCTGATCCTGCCGTTCTTCGACATTGTGGGCGTGGTCTGGGCGTATACCGGGCTGTATCTGTTTGCGGGCGTACTGACGTTTATTATCAAAGTCCCGCAGCCGAAGCGGGTGAAGGGTAAAGCTGGCGCGGGGGAAATGAGCCCCGTGGAGCAGTAAAATGAAAAGCCGGGGATAAGCCCGGCTTTTTGCTGTTAGCGAATCACATCACCCAGCGCTTCGTCTAAGTCGAACCAGCGGAAGCCAAAGCCTGACTCTTCCAGACGTTTAGGTAGCGCCCGCTGCCCGCCGAGCACTAAAACAGAGGATTCCCCCATCAGCAGACGAATCGCCGTGGCCGGGGCGCGAAGAATGGCCGGGCGTTTGAGCGCGTGGCCCAGGGCGTGAGAAAACTGTTCGTTGCGCACCGGGTAAGGGGAAACCATATTAAACGGCCCGCGCAGGTCGTTATCCAGCAGCCAGAGAATGCCGTTCACCATATCGTCGATGTGGATCCACGCCAGATACTGGCGACCATTGCCGATGGGGCCGCCCAGCCCGAGCCGGAACAGCGGCAGCATTTTGGCCAGAATGCCGCCTTTAGGGGCTAATACAACGCCGGTGCGTAACAGGCAAACTCGCGTCTTTTCACTTTGCGCGCCGCAGGCAATTTGCTCCCAGCGGGCGCAAAGCTTGTGGGTGAATTCGTTGTGGGGCGGTTCATCTTCGGTGACGACCACTTCGCCGAGGTCGCCATAGTAGCCGGTGGCGGAGCCGGAAATAAACGCTTTGGGAGGCTGCTGGCTGGCCTTAAACAGTTCGACCAGCCGCTCGGTAATTTGCCAGCGGCTCTGGCACAGAAGCTGTTTTTGTTCCTCGCTCCAGCGTTTATCGGCGATCGGTTCACCGGCCAGGTTTATGACCGCGTCAAAGGCGTCGAGATTTTGTAAGCCGTCGAGCCCTTTGAGCAGCGCCACGCGCTTGTCCAGCCGCTTGCTGGCCTTTTCCGGCGAGCGGGTGACGACCGACACCTGATGGTTAAGCTCAAGCAGGCGAGATATCAGGTGGCGGCCAATTAATCCGCTGCCGCCGGTAATCAGGATCTCCATACGTACCTCCCACCAGAAAGCGCTTATCGCCGCCAGCTCAGGGTCATGGATACCGAGTCGGCGTAGCGGAGCGCGTGAAGTTTATCGATCTCCACTTCAGCATATGTCACCCAGGGATGAGCACATGCGATATTCAGCACATCCTGAGTTAATTTTTCCAGCAGCGAGAAGCGGTTATTCTCGACCAGCTGAATTATCTCTTTGGTCACGGTGCGGTAGTTCAGCGCATCGTTGATGTTCTCGCTGGCCCTTGCTTTGCCGGCAGGATAGTGGAGCGCGACGTTAATCACGATGTCCTGTCGGTTGGCAATCTCTTCTTCTTTGATGCCAATAAAGGTACGCAGGCGCAGATTTTTAATGCGAATAATGGCGTCTGGTTGCATGGATGACATTGCAGGTTCCTTATAAGTCTTTTCCCGCCACAGGATACACCAGCGCGGGAAAAAACCTGAACCGGGGATTACGCCTTCTCTGCCTGCTGATAAGCCTTCACGGTGGCAGGTCGGGTTCGTATCCGTTCAAACCAGTTTCTGACCGCCGGGAAATTGGCCAGGTCAACGCGCTGGCGTTCATGAGACACCACCCACGGCCAGGTCGCGATGTCCGCTATGCTGTAATCGTGGCCACCAAGCCACGGGGCTTTCTCAAGTTGTTTGTTGAGTACGCCATAAAGGCGCTGGGTTTCGACCTGATAGCGCTCTATGGCATACGGCACGGGCTGAGGGGCAAAATGGTTGAAATGGTGGTTCTGGCCCAGCATGGGCCCAAAGCCGCCAACTTGCCAAAACAGCCACTGCAGCGTGGCGTGGCGGACGCGCAGTTCTTTGCTGAGGAGCAGCCCGGTTTTATCGGCCAGGTAAAGCAGGATTTCGCCGGACTCAAAGAGGCTCAGAGGCTCGCCGCCGTCGGCAGGCTTATTATCGACGATGGCAGGAATTTTGTTATTCGGTGAGATAGCCAGGAAAGCCGGGCGGAACTGGTCGCCTTTGCCGATATCGATACGGTGGATTTTGTAATCCAGGCCAGCTTCTTCGAGAAAAAGGGTGATTTTATGGCCGTTTGGGGTAGGCGCATAATAAAGATCGATCATGGTCACTCCAGGGGTTAGCACATTTTTAACAAACGTTTTGAGTATAGGCATTTTTGCTCATGCCGCACCGGAATGGTGCGTTTTAAGCGGATGACAAAACGGTTTTTTCGCTCTATGTTCAATAACCTGACGCGCGAATAAATGAGGATATGATGAGCCAGCCTGCCATGACGTTGTGGACCGATAGCCACTATTTTAGCCCGTATGCGCTTTCAGTTTTTGTTGCGCTGAAGGAGAAGGGGCTCGCCTTTTCGCTGCAAACTGTTGATCTCGCCAGCGGTCAGAATTTGAAACCGGGCTGGAAGGGCTTCGATCTCACTCGTCGCGTGCCCGTGCTGGCCGTTGGGGATTTTGTGCTCAGCGAATCCTCCGCTATTGATGAGTATCTGGAGGAACGTTTTTCCCCGCCGACGTGGGAGCGTATTTATCCTCATGACATCGAAAAACGTGCCCGCGCGCGCCAGGTTCAGGCGTGGCTGCGCAGCGACCTGATGCCGATCCGGGAAGAACGTTCTACGGACGTGGTTTTCGCCGGTAAGAAGAAACCCGCGCTGAGTTCAGCCGGTCAGCAGGCAGCGGAGAAACTGATCGCGACCGCAGAGCGCTTGCTTCCAGAGGGGCAGCAGAATTTATTCGGCGAGTGGTCGATTGCCGATACCGATTTGGCATTGATGCTCAACCGCCTGATTTTGAATGGGGATGACGTGCCGGAACGGCTGAAAGAGTATGCCAGCTTCCAGTGGCAGCGCGCTTCGGTACAGCTTTGGCTGGCGCTGTCGGTGAAAAACGCAGGCTGATGGCGGGCTGATAATTCGATATCATTGGCTGATTATCATTACAGGAGCCAGGGATAAATGAAGCTAATGTTTGCCTCGGACCTTCACGGTTCGTTAGCCGCCACGGAAAAAGTGCTGGAACGCTTTGCGCAAAGCGAAGCGAAATGGCTGGTGATATTGGGCGATATACTGAACCACGGCCCGCGTAACGCGCTGCCTGAAGGCTACAATCCCCCGGCGGTAGCGCAATGCCTTAACGGCGTCGCCGATAAAATTATTGCGGTACGTGGAAATTGCGACAGCGAAGTTGATCAGATGCTGCTTCAGTTTCCCATCACCGCGCCCTGGCAGCAGGTTTTGCTGGCCCGGCAGCGGCTGTTTCTCACCCACGGGCATCTCTATCATCCGGATAACCTGCCGCCTTTGGCCGCTAGCGATGTTCTGATTTTCGGCCATACGCATCTTCCGGTTGCAGAAAAGCACGAACAGATCTATTTGTTTAATCCAGGCTCTGTCAGCATACCGAAGGGCGGTTTTGAGGCCAGTTACGGGATGCTTGATGATGGCGTTCTGACCGTTCGCACGCTGGAGAGTAATGGGGTTATTGCACAGGTGAGCATTACCCCGTAACGTTGACAGGTTAATCCAATAACGCGCCGTAAGAGCGCCCCTGAATAAGGTTTCCCCGATGGTGGAACAGAGTCATTTTGTCGGCACGGAATGGGTAGATATTGTTAATGAAGACAATGAGGTCATCGCACAGGCTAGCCGCGAGCAAATGCGCGCGCAGCGGCTGCGTCATCGCGCGACCTATATTGTGGTTCACGACGGTATGGGCAAAATTCTGGTACAGCGTCGTACCGAAATCAAAGACTTCATGCCGGGCATGCTGGATGCCACCGCGGGCGGAGTCGTGCAGGCGGATGAACAAATGCTGGAGTCTGCTCGCCGTGAGGCGGAAGAGGAACTCGGTATTGCAGGCGTACCTTTTGCCGAACACGGTCAGTTCTACTTCGAAGACAACAGCTGTCGCGTGTGGGGCGGGCTCTTTAGCTGTGTTTCTCACGGGCCTTTCGCGCTGCAGGAAGAAGAAGTCAGCGAAGTCAGTTGGATGTCGCCGGAAGAAATCACCGCGCGCTGCGACGAATTTACCCCTGATTCGCTGAAGGCGCTGGCGCTGTGGATGACCCGCAACGCCAAAAATGAGTCTCAAAGCGAACAGAGCGAGTAATTGTTTACCCTCACCCCGATCCTCTTCAAGTAAGGAGGGGACCAGGGTGAGGGGAAATCAGCAGCTGTCACGCATACATAGCGAAGACGCGATAGTCGGGCTGCGATCCCACTCTTCTTCGTTTATCCTCGCCAGCAGCGCCCGTCCTGCCTCAATCCCAATTTTACGATGCGGTACCGCGATGGTTGTTAGCGCAGGCTGACACACGCGGCTTACGTCGCTGTCACCAAACCCGACGATGGCTAAGTCGTCAGGGACTTTGATGCGTCGACGCTGGCATTCGTACAGCGCGCCGCAGGCCAGCTCATCTGACACGCACACCAGCGCATCCAGCTCCGGCCAGGCCAGCAAAAACTCGGGTAGCTGTGCGGCCCCGGTGGAAAAGCTCGGTGGCGCAGCGGCGTTGATCACCCGGTTAGGCGACATATGGTGGCGCAGCATCGCTTTGTACCAACCCTGAAGGTGCTGCTGGAAAATCCACTGCTCCTGGTTGGCGCACAGCAGGCCGATGTTCTGATAGCCACGGTGGATAAGCATTTCCGTCAGTTCAAACATTGCCGCGACGTTATCAATGCCGATGTTCATGTCCAGCGGGTCGGTGCGCGTGGCTCCTATCTCCAGAACAGGAATACTGGCATGTCTGAGCCAGCCGCGCACCGTGTCACTGTGCTCAACGCTGAGTAAAATCGCCGCCGCGATATTGGAGGCGAGCAGCGTTTCCAGCAGCTTTTCCTCCTGCTCCAGCCGATGCTGAGACTCCGCAAGCACTATCTGATATCCCGCCGGCTGCAGCACCTGCTGGAGGCCGGCAAACATTTCGTTGCAGCCTGATTCGGCCAGGCTTGGTACGACCATCGCAATAGTGTACGAAGAGGCTGACGCCAACGCGCTTGCCGCAAGGTTTGGCATGTAACCCAGTTCGGAAACGGCCGCTTCGATTTTTTCGCGTAATTTATCGGAAACCTGCTCCGGCGTTCTTAACGCTCGCGAGACGGTCATGGTTCCGACTCCCGCGAGCTGAGCCACATCTGCAAGCGTCACCTTACCGGTACTACGCCGCTTTCGGGTTATGGACATTGTGATTCCTGATTCTCGTACCTGAAAAACGCCAGGCTGACGTTGGCCCCTGAAAATGAAGGGGAAATATCGCTCAAGTATACGCCTGAAATCGTGTGTCTTAATGCGATTTAACACAATGATTGCATTTTGATAGCGCTATCACAAAACCGAGTGATAGTTATTGGTAGCGCTATCTTTGTGATGCTAGTCACAGTTAAACCCGAGGCCGTTGAATAAAGTTTGCCCATCATCAACGTCGATTTCGAGAGGGTATCGTGCTTAACCAATGGCTGCATCAGGGGACTATCCAGCTTCACGACAACGCCGCTAGCTGGCAGCAGGCGCTGGAAATTAGCGCCCAGCCGCTGCTGGATGCGGGAATTATTGCCCCACATTACCTGACGGCCATCATGCAACAGCATCAAAAGCTGGGGCCTTATTATGTGCTGGCGCCGGGCCTGGCGATGCCGCATGCGCGGCCGGAAGAAGGCGCCACCGGGCTTGGGCTGTCTCTGTTAAAGCTGAAGCAGGGCGTCAGCTTTCATTCCGAAGGCAACGATCCGGTAGACGTTATTATTATGCTGGCGGCACCCGACAGTCACAGCCACATTGAAATGATTTCCGCGCTCGCCGAGCTATTTTCCAGCGACGAAGATATGGCATTACTGCATCAGGCCAATAACCTGGAGGAAATACAAAAAATAATTAATCGATTCTAGTTTTTTAATTTAACACCATGGTTTTTTACGTTGCATTGAAAAATGCGATGCGCTCGTACTCTACAAAAAATATAAGGTAAACACGATGAAGATAATGGCAATCTGCGGTTCCGGCCTGGGCAGTAGCTTTATGGTCGAAATGAATATTAAAAAGGTGCTTAAAAAACTCAATATTGAAGCGGAAGTTGAGCACTCTGATTTATCCTCCGCCACACCGGGAGCGGCTGATGTATTTGTGATGGCGAAAGACATTGCCGCCAGCGCAAGCCTGCCAGACAGTCAGCTGGTGGTTATCAACAACATCATCGATATCAATGAGCTGGAAAATAAGCTTAGCGCTTATTTTGCTGGTCGTTAATCATAATTAGCGGAGGCGGATATGTTTATCCTTGGCACGCTGAATTTTATTGTTGATATTCTAAAGGTTCCGGCCATTCTCGTCGGGTTGATAGCATTAATTGGCCTGGTGGCACAAAAGAAGTCATTTTCTGATGTGGTGAAGGGCTCAATTAAAACCGTTCTGGGCTTTATTGTTCTGGGCGGCGGTGCCACCGTATTAGTGGGGTCTTTGAATCCACTGGGCGGCATGTTTGAACATGCATTTAATATCCAGGGCATTATTCCTAATAATGAAGCGATTGTTTCCATCGCGCTGGAAAAATACGGGGCATCAACGGCGTTGATCATGGCCTTCGGGATGGTGGCGAACATTATTGTGGCTCGCTTTACCCGCCTGAAGTACATCTTCCTGACCGGCCATCATACGTTCTATATGGCGTGTATGATCAGCGTCATCCTGACGGTGGCGGGCTTTGAAGGCGTACCGCTGGTGTTTACCGGCTCGCTGATCCTTGGCCTGATCATGGCATTCTTCCCGGCCATTGCGCAGCGCTATATGCGCCGTATCACCGGCACCGATGACATCGGTTTTGGCCACTTCGGCACGCTGGGCTACGTCTTGTCCGGCTGGATCGGCAGCAAGTGCGGCAAGGGCTCACGCTCAACGGAAGAGATGAACCTGCCGAAGAACCTGAGCTTCCTGCGTGACAGCTCAATCTCCATCTCCCTGACCATGATAATCATCTACATGATCCTCGCGATTTGCGCGGGCCAGACGTATGTAGAAGAGAAGCTGAGCGGCGGCCAGAACTTCCTGGTTTACTCCATTATTCAGGCAATTACCTTTGCGGCCGGGGTGTTTATCATCCTGCAGGGCGTGCGCTTGATTCTGGCGGAAATCGTCCCGGCGTTTACCGGTTTCTCCGAGAAGCTGGTGCCAAATGCTCGCCCGGCGCTGGACTGCCCGGTGGTTTACCCATACGCGCCAAACGCCGTGCTGATTGGCTTCCTGTTCAGCTTCCTTGGCGGTCTTGTCGGGCTGTTCCTGCTGGGGCAGATGAAGCTGGTACTGATTTTGCCGGGCGTGGTGCCTCACTTCTTTACCGGGGCTACCGCTGGCGTGTTTGGTAACGCTACCGGCGGCCGGCGCGGCGCAATGGTGGGCTCTTTCGCCAACGGCCTGCTGATCACCTTCCTGCCGGTTCTGCTGCTGCCTGTGCTGGGGGCGCTTGGCTTCGCCAACACCACGTTCTCCGACGCTGACTTCGGTGTGGTAGGCATTATCCTCGGCAACCTGGCGCGCTTCCTGTCACCAGCGGCGATTACCGCAGTGGTCGTTGCCGTCTTTGCGGTACTGGTCGGGTTCAACTATCTGGGCAAAGGAAAAGGCACTCCTGCCGTACACACTGAAGATAATACGGGGGCTAAATAATGAATGAACTGGCAGACGTCTCGCGGTTTGCGCGCGATATCCGGGTGGAGACGCTGAAGGCGCTCACGCAGCTGGGGTTCGGTCACTACGGCGGCAGCATGTCGGTGGTGGAAACGCTGGCGGTGCTGTATGGCGAGGTGATGAATATCGATCCGGGTGACCCTGACTGGGCAGAGCGCGACTACTTTGTGCTGTCGAAGGGGCATGCTGGCCCGGCGCTGTACAGCACGCTGGCGCTGAAGGGATATTTCCCGGTCGAGCAGTTGGCTACTCTGAATGAGAATGGGACCAGCCTGCCGAGCCACCCTGACCGCCTGAAAACTCGCGGCGTGGACGCCACCACCGGTTCGCTGGGGCAGGGGATTTCTATCGCCGCCGGTATTGCGCTTTCCCACAAGCTGGCGCAGCGCCGTAACCGGGTATTCAGCATCGTCGGCGACGGCGAGCTGAATGAGGGGCAGTGCTGGGAGGCTTTCCAGTTTATTGCTCATCACCGCCTCAATAACCTGACGGTTTTTGTCGACTGGAACAAGCAACAGCTGGACGGCGAGCTGGACGAAATCATCTGCGCATTCGATCTGGAAGAGAAGTTTAGCGCCTTCGGTTTTGACGTGGTGAAGGTGAAAGGGGATGACATCGCCGGCTTGCTGGCAGCGGTGAAGCCCGTGCGCAGCGGCGAGCAGCGCCCTCTGCTGGTGATCCTCGACAGCGTGAAGGGGCAAGGCGTGCCGTATCTTGAACAACTGGGTAACTCTCACCATCTCCGCCTGACGGAGCAGTCAAAACAGGCGCTGGAGCAGGCCATCGCGCAACTGGAGGCGGAACATGATTAAGGTAAGCCAGACCGGCGGCCAGGACGCCGTTGAGATGCGGAAAATCTATGCCGGGTTTGTTCAGCAGCAGATTAGCGAAGACAGCGGTATTATCGCGCTGGAAGCTGACCTGATGAGTTCGATGGCGATGGATGGCGTACAGCGAGATAACCCGCAGCACGTGATTAACTGCGGCATCATGGAAGCCAACGTGATTGGCGTGGCGGCAGGCCTGTCGCTGACCGGGCGTAAGCCGTTTGTTCATACTTTTACCGCCTTCGCCAGCCGCCGCTGCTTTGACCAGCTGTTTATGTCGCTGGATTACCAGCGCAATAACGTCAAGGTTATCGCTTCTGACGCCGGGGTAACGGCCTGCCATAACGGCGGTACCCATATGTCGTTCGAAGATATGGGCATTGTGCGTGGGCTGGCGCACTCCATCGTGCTGGAGGTGACCGACGCGGTGATGTTTAAGGACATTCTGCGTCAGCTGATCGAGCTGGAAGGTTTCTACTGGGTGCGCACTATTCGTAAGCAGGCGGCTACCGTTTATGAGGAAGGCTCGACCTTCACCATCGGCAAAGGCAACGTGCTGCGCGAAGGCACGGACATTACGCTGATAGCCAACGGGATTATGGTTGCAGAAGCGCTAAAAGCCGCTCAGCAGCTTGAGCTGGAGGGCGTCAGCGCGGCGGTGATCGACATGTTCACCCTCAAGCCTGTCGACCGCATGCTGGTGAAGAACTACGCCGAGAAAACCGGGCGCATCGTCACCTGTGAAAACCACAGTATTCACAACGGACTGGGGTCAGCGGTGGCGGAAGTTCTGGTGGAAACCTGCCCTGTGCCGATGCGAAGAGTGGGCGTGAAGGAGCGTTACGGCCAGGTTGGCACTCAGGACTTCCTGCAGCAGGAATATGGCCTGACGGCGGCCGATATTGTGAAGGCGGCTAAAGAGCTACTGTAGAGGGCTAAAGCAATAAAAAAGGCAGCCAGGTGGCTGCCTTTTTACGTCTCAGCTGGCTTACTCTTGCTGAGCGGACTGAATCGCGGTCAGAGCGATGGTGTAGACGATATCGTCAACCAGCGCGCCACGGGACAGGTCGTTAACCGGCTTGCGCATACCCTGCAGCATTGGCCCGATGGAGATCAGGTCTGCAGAACGCTGTACCGCTTTATAGGTGGTGTTACCGGTGTTCAGGTCAGGGAAGATGAACACGGTCGCACGGCCCGCAACAGGGGAGTTTGGTGCCTTAGACTTAGCCACGTCAGCCATTACCGCAGCGTCATACTGCAGTGGGCCGTCGATGACCAGATCGGGGCGTTTTTCCTGAGCGATACGGGTAGCTTCACGCACTTTCTCAACGTCGCTACCTGCGCCGGAGTTACCGGTGGAGTAGGAGAGCATTGCAACGCGTGGGTCGATACCGAAAGCGGCAGCGGAGTCAGCGGACTGAATCGCGATTTCTGCCAGCTGTTCTGCGGTTGGATCCGGGTTAATCGCACAGTCGCCGTAAACGTAAACTTGTTCAGGCAGCAGCATGAAGAACACGGAAGACACCAGAGAACTGCCTGGTGCAGTTTTGATCAGCTGCAGCGGCGGACGGATGGTGTTCGCGGTGGTGTGAACCGCCCCGGAAACCAGGCCGTCAACTTCGTCCTGCTCGAGCATCAGGGTGCCAAGCACAACGTTGTCTTCCAGCTGTTCGCGGGCAACGGCTTCGGTCATGCCCTTGCTCTTACGCAGCTCAACCAGGCGGGCAACGTAGCTTTCGCGAACCACTTCCGGGTCAACGATTTCGATGCCTGCGCCCAGCTCAACGCCCTGCGCCGCAGCAACACGGGTGATTTCATCCGGGTTACCCAGCAGCACACAGGTCGCGATACCACGTTCAGCACAGATAGCCGCTGCTTTAACGGTACGCGGCTCGTCGCCTTCCGGCAGCACAACGCGTTTACCGGCTTTACGAGCCAGTTCGGTCAGCTGGTAACGGAACGCTGGAGGAGACAGACGACGGCTGCGCTCGGAGGTCGCGGTCAGGGATTCGATCCAGTTCGCATCGATGTGGCTGGCCACATATTCCTGCACTTTTTCGATACGCTGATGGTCGTCGGTTGGGACTTCCAGGTTGAAGCTCTGCAGGCTCAGAGAGGTCTGCCAGGTGTTGGTGTCAACCATGAACAGCGGCAGGCCGGTAGCGAAAGCACGCTCGCACAGCTTGCTGATGCGTGGGTCCATTTCGTAACCGCCGGTCAGCAGGATGGCGCCAATTTCAACGCCGTTCATTGCAGCCAGGCAGGCGGCAACCAGCACGTCCGGGCGATCTGCGGAGGTGACCAGCAGAGAACCAGGGCGGAAGTGTTCCAGCATGTGCGGAATGCTGCGCGCGCAGAAAGTCACGGACTTCACGCGGCGAGTATTGATGTCACCTTCGTTAATGACGGTCGCGTTCAGGTGGCGAGCCATATCGATGGCGCGGGTAGCAATCAGTTCGAAGCTCCACGGCACGCAGCCCAGAACCGGCAGCGGGCTGTCGGCAAACAGCTGCTTAGGATCGATGTTAGCGATGCTCGCTTTGCTGGAGTCGTCGAAGATCTCGGACAGGTCCGGACGGGTACGACCCTGCTCATCAACCGGGGCGTTCAGTTTGTTAATGATAACGCCGGTGATGTTGGTGTTTTTGCTGCCGCCGAAGCTGCTGCTGGTCAGTTCGATACGCTCTTTCAGCTGCTCCGGAGAGTCATTGCCCAGAGACATTACGAAGACGATTTCCGCATTCAGGGTTTTGGCGATTTCATAGTTCAGCGCCTGAGCAAACTGGTGTTTGCGGGTCGGCACCAGGCCTTCAACCAGAACGACTTCAGCATCTTTGCTGCTGGCGTGGTAGTTAGCGATGATCTCTTCCATCAGCACGTCCTGCTGATTGCTGGACAGCAGGGACTCTACGTGGCCCATGTTCAGCGGCTCGGCGGCCGGGATGGTGGAGTTAGCGCGGATGATGCTGGTGGTCTGGTCCGGGCTATCGCCACCGGTACGCGGCTGGGCGATAGGTTTGAAGACGCTCAGACGAACGCCTTTTTGTTCCATAGCACGGATAACGCCAAGGCTTACGCTGGTAAGGCCGACGCTGGTTCCGGTAGGGATCAGCATAATAGTACGGGACACGGTATAACCTCTTTCGTTTTCGCGAGCAGGGATGCTCACTCGACTCAGAAAACAACACCGCCAGCTAAGGCTGGCGGTGAGGGAATCAGGCGGTCAGGCGGGATGCATCCTGAGCGATGACCAGCTCTTCGTTGGTGGTGATAACCACCGCCGGGCGGGTGCCTTCCTTGTTGATGAAGCCAGACTTGCCGAAACGTGCAGCCAGGTTGCGCTCGTGATCAACTTCGAAGCCCAGTACGCCCAGTTTGCCCAGGGACAGTTCACGTACCATGGCGGCGTTTTCACCGATACCACCGGTGAAGACAACGGCGTCCAGACGACCTTCCATCAGCGCGGTGTAGGAGCCGATGTATTTCGCCAGACGGTGGCAGTAAACGTCCATTGCACGTTTAGCGTCTTCTTTCGTTGCGTAGTTGTCTTCAACGTATCGGCAGTCGCTGGTGACTTCGGTCAGACCCAGCAGGCCGGACTCTTTGGTCAGCATTTTGTTGATGTCTTCCACGCTCATGCCCAGGGCATCGTGCAGGTGGAAGATAATAGCCGGGTCGATGTCGCCGGAGCGGGTACCCATGACCAGACCTTCCAGCGGGGTCAGACCCATGGAGGTATCAACGCATTTACCGTTACGGATTGCAGAAACGGAACCGCCGTTGCCCAGGTGGCAGGTGATGATGTTCAGTTCATCAACCGGCTTGTTCAGCATTTTTGCGGCTTCCTGAGTCACGTAGAAGTGGCTGGTGCCGTGTGCGCCGTAGCGACGAACGCCGTGCTCTTTGTACAGTTTGTACGGCAGAGCGTAGAGGAAAGATTCTTCCGGCATGGTCTGATGGAACGCGGTGTCGAACACGGCAACGTTTTTATCAGCCAGGTTAGGGAAGGATTTCAGGGCTTCAGCGATACCGATCAGGTGTGCAGGGTTATGCAGCGGTGCAAAAGAGGCAGAATCTTTGATACCCTGAATCACGGAATCATCGATAACAACGGAGCTGGTGTATTTTTCACCGCCGTGTACGATACGGTGACCAATTGCGGTCAGCTGAGCGGACAATTCTGGTTTTTCTGCCAGAATCTTATTAACGATGAAGTTAAGAGCTTCGCTGTGAGCGGCACCTGCGCCCAGAGCCGCTTCTTGTTTAGCGCCGTCCAGTTTCCATTTGATGCGGGCTTCAGGAAGATGGAAACACTCTGCTAAACCAGAAAGGTACTCTTCACCGTTTACGGCATCGATAATTGCGAATTTAAGTGATGAGCTACCGCAGTTCAGAACCAGTACTAGCTTACTCGACATGGAAGTACCTATTTTTGATACGTGGCTAAAAAAACGTCAGTTAGTCTATCAGCGTAGCGCATGATGACGCGGACATTTATGATTAACGTCATGCCAGAAGCGTTTTTCGGCATGGCGAATAAAATTACTCAGAGTTTACGCCATATTCCCGAAGCTGCAGGTCACGGCGATGTAAAAGAATGTTTGACAGCATGTGGTTTCCCCACTACGGCCATCAAGGCCGGCACAGGGTAGCAGATAGAGGCTCGTAAAGACAAAATTTTTTGAACGATGTCATTGAGAGTTGCTGAGTTGCAAAATTATTTTATTTTTTATATGTAGAGTTGAGGTATGAGCCATGTCGACACCCCAGAATAGCCATGTTAGCTGGTTTAGCCTGTTCGGACGTGGGCAGCACTACTCGAAGACCTGGCCGCTGGATAAGCGCCTGTCACCGGTATTTATCGAAAATCGTGTGATTCGTGCCACCCGGTACGCCATACGTTTTATGCCGCCGCTGGCGGTGTTTACGCTGACCTGGCAAATCGCGCTGGGCGGCCAGCTTGGCCCCGCGGTGGCCACGGCACTTTTTGCCTGTAGCCTGCCAATGCAAGGACTGTGGTGGCTCGGCAAGCGCTCGGTCACGCCGTTACCGCCTTCGACCTTACAATGGTTTTATGAAGTTCGTATGAAACTGCAGGAAGCAGGTCAGGCGCTGGCCCCGGTTGAAGGCAAGCCGGACTACCAGGCGCTGGCAGACGTGCTCAAGCGCGCGTTCAAACAGCTGGATAAAACTTTCCTGGATGATTTGTAATTACCCTACGGTTGCGCATATAAAGGAAGGCATACTTTCTTACAGGTTATCTTCGTCATAACCTGGATTTTTCCATGCACCAAAGGAGTCAGGAAATGGAAATGACTAACGCGCAACGTCTGATTTTATCCAACCAGTATAAGATGATGACGATGATGGACCCGGATAACGCCGAGCGCTATCGTCGCCTGCAAACCATCATCGAACGCGGCTATGGTCTGCAAATGCGCGAGCTGGATCGCGAGTTTGGCGAGCTGAAGGAAGAAACCTGCCGCATCGTTATCGACATCATGGAGATGTATCACGCGCTGCACGTTTCCTGGACCAACCTGAAAGACAGCCAGGACATCGACGAACGTCGCGTCACCTTTATGGGCTTTGATGCCGCCACCGAAGCCCGCTTCCTGGGCTATGTTCGCTTTATGGTGAACATTGAAGGCCGCTATACCCATTTCGATGCCGGCACCCACGGCTTTAACGCCCAAACCCCAATGTGGGACAAATACCAACGAATGCTGAAGGTGTGGCATGCCTGCCCGCGTCAGTATCACTTAAGCGCCAACGAGATTGCGCAGATTATTAACGCCTGAGGAGAGACGCGTAGTGAAGTGTAAAGGTTTCTTGTTTGATTTGGATGGTACGCTGGTTGACTCCCTTCCTGCCGTCGAGCGCGCGTGGGTAAACTGGGCAAAGCGTTTTAATATTTCCCCGGAAGAAGTCTTGGGCTTCATCCACGGCAAGCAGGCGATTACCTCACTGCGCCATTTTATGGCCGGTGCCTCCGAGGAAGAAATTCAGCAGGAGTTCCTGCGCCTCGAGAAGCTGGAGTCTGAAGATACCGACGGTATCGTTGCCTTGCCTGGGGCTGCGGAGCTTTTGGCTCACCTTAACGAAGCCGGTATTCCATGGGCTATCGTCACTTCAGGTTCTGTGCCGGTAGCGTCCGCTCGTCGCCTGGCGGGTGGCCTGCCCGAGCCGGAAGTCTTTGTGACGGCCGAGCGAGTGGCGCGCGGGAAACCTGAACCTGACGCCTATTTGCTCGGTGCTCAGCTGCTTGGGCTCGAGCCGGAAGAGTGCGTAGTCGTTGAAGATGCGCCCGCCGGCGTGCTTTCCGGACTTGCTGCTGGCTGCCACGTGATTGCGGTTAACGCCCCGGCGGATACGCCACGGCTTGAACACGTGGACTATGTCCTCGCCTCCCTTAGCGAGCTGCTGGTCCAGAAATCGCCGGACGGCACGGTCGAAGTGTTAAGAAAACACTAATCCCATGATTTAACCCCGCATTTGCGGGGTTTTTTTTATGGCATTCTCATCTACATTCAATTCACCAATAATCAGCCATTCAGGGACTCGTTTTGAATTCGGAACTCATTTGGGTGTTGTCGTTGCTGGGGGTTGCTGTCCTGCTGTTCGCTACCGGAAAGATGCGTATGGACGCGGTGGCTCTGTTGGTGATTGTCGCTTTTGTCCTCAGCGGGACGTTAAGCCTTAGCGAGGCCTTTTCAGGGTTCAGCGATCCCAACGTTATCCTGATTGCCGCGCTGTTCATTATTGGTGACGGGCTGGTGCGTACCGGCGTCGCAACCAAAATGGGCAGCTGGCTGGTGGACGTGGCGGGCAGCAGCGAAACCAAAATGCTGATCCTGCTGATGGTGACGGTAGCCGGATTGGGTGCCTTTATGAGTTCTACCGGCGTGGTGGCCATTTTTATTCCGGTGGTTATCAGCGTTTCAATGCGCATGAAAATTTCCCCCTCCAGATTGATGATGCCGCTTAGTTTCGCCGGGCTTATCAGCGGCATGATGACCATCGTCGCCACGCCGCCTAATCTTGTTATCAATAGTGAGCTGCTGCGCGAAGGGCTGGAAGGCTTCCAGTTCTTTAGCGTGACGCCGATTGGCCTGGCAGTATTGGTGCTTGGCATCCTTTATATGCTGGTGGTGCGTTTTGCGCTTAAAGGGCAGGGCGATGAGGCGGGAAAAGAGAGCTGGAAGCGCCGTTCTTTCCGCGACTTGATTAAAGAATATCGCCTGACCGGGCGGGCGCGACGGCTGGCTATTCGCCCCGGTTCGCCGATGGTCGGCCACCGGCTGGATGATTTGAAGCTGCGTGAGCGCTACGGGGCTAACGTTATCGGTCTTGAACGGTGGCGCAAGTTCCGCCGCGTTATCGTTAATGTGACCGGCGTGACCGAGTTCCGCGCGCGTGACGTTCTACTGATCGATATGTCCGCCTCGGACGTTGATTTACGTGAGTTTTGCAGCGAACAAATGCTCGAGCCGATGGTGCTGCGCGGCGAGTATTTCTCGGATCAGGCGTTGGATGTGGGCATGGCTGAAGTATCGCTTTTACCCGAATCGGAACTGACCGGGCAGACTTTGCGAGAAATCGCCTTCCGAACCCGCTACGGTCTCAACGTTGTTGGCCTGCGGCGAGACGGTAAGGCAATGGAAGGGCTGCTGGTGGATGAGCCCATTCAACTGGGGGATATTATTCTGGTCGTCGGCGACTGGAAGCTGATTAACCAGCTTTCACAGCAAAATCGTGATTTCCTGGTGCTCAATCTGCCGGTGGAAGAGCGGGATGCTTCTCCGGCACACAGCCAGGCGCCGCACGCAATTTTCTGCCTGGCGCTAATGGTCGCGCTCATGCTGACCGACGAGATACCCAACCCTATTGCCGCGATTATCGCCTGCATGCTGATGGGCAAGTTCCGCTGTATTGATATGGAAAGCGCCTATAAGGCGATTCACTGGCCGAGCATTATTCTGATTGTCGGGATGATGCCTTTTGCGCTGGCGTTGCAGAAAACCGGCGGGGTGGATTTAATCGTTCATGGGCTGATGGAGTTCGGTGGCGGATATGGGCCTTACATCATGCTGGTTTGCCTGTTTGTGATGTGTGCAACCATCGGGTTGTTTATCTCCAATACCGCGACGGCGGTACTGATGGCACCTATCGCCCTGGCTGCCGCTAAATCGATGGGCGTTTCACCTTATCCGTTCGCGATGATTGTGGCGATGGCTGCCTCTGCGGCGTTTATGACGCCCGTATCATCGCCTGTGAACACGCTGGTGCTGGGGCCAGGGAACTATAAATTTAGCGACTTCGTTAAGCTCGGCGTGCCGTTTACCGTCATTGTGATGATCGTGAGCGTAGTGATGGTGCCGATGCTGTTTCCGTTCTGATACTTACTCTCACACGGCCTTCTCCCTGTAAGGGAGAAGGGGAAAACATTATCCTGATTTCGCTTCGGCAGAGGGGAAGTGTTTAAAGCGGTGAATCCTGGCTTATCTCATCCAGCGAAAGCTGGAAACTTGGCACAAAGACCTGCATGAAGTAGTCCATTTCCGGGCTGTGGCGGTCGGCCAGCGTTTTTTCCAGACGGCTTTTCGCCAGCAGGAACTCGTTATTGCCTGCCGACAGCTCTTCCAGACATTTCAGGTAAGCGCATAACGCATCTGCCTGTTTCACCAGCGCTTTCTCTTCTTCGCTGTAGCTGTGCTCATCTATCAGCGGAGCCCAGATGTCGCGCAGCTCTTCCGGCACCATGTCAATCAGCTTCTGCTGGGCAATCTTTTCAATGGCTTTGTATTCGTGCGCGATTTGCGAATTGAAGTATTTTACCGGCGTGGGCAAATCCCCGGTCAGCACTTCGCTGGCGTCGTGGTACATCGCCAGAAGCGCGATTCTCTCCGCGTTAACGTTGCCGTTAAACTTGCGATTCTTGATGGCGGCGAGCGCGTGGGCAACCATGGCGACCTGCAGGCTGTGTTCGGACACATTTTCGGTGCGGACGTTGCGCATCAGCGGCCAGCGGTTGATCAGTTTCAGGCGGGAGAGGTGGGCAAAGAAATGGCTCTGACTCATGACGTTCTCGCGGTTACAACTCGGTGGCGTCATTGTGAGGGGAGAAGGGGGACATTGCAAATGTCCCCCGACGGGCTTACTGGTGGTAATGGCCTAGGAAACGCCCAAGTTTGGCAATCGACATTTCTAAGTCGTCAACGCGCGGCAGCGTAACAATACGCACGTGATCCGGCCACGGCCAGTTAAAGGCTGTACCCTGAACCAGCAGAACTTTTTCCTGCAGCAGGAAGTCCAGCACCATCTTCTGGTCGTCATGAATATTGAAGCGCTTCGCGTCAATTTTCGGGAACATATACAGCGCGCCGCGAGGCTTAACGCAGGAGACGCCGGGGATCTCGTTGATCAATTCCCAGGCGCGGTTGCGCTGTTCGTACAGGCGGCCGCCGGGTACGATAAATTCGCTGATGCTCTGGTAGCCTCCCAGCGCGGTTTGAATCGCATGTTGGGCAGGAACGTTGGCGCACAGGCGCATGGAGGCCAGCATTTCCAGACCTTCAATATAGCCTTTAGCGTGCTTTTTCGGTCCGTTAAGCACCATCCAGCCCTGACGGAAACCGGCAACGCGGTAGGTCTTTGACAGGCCGTTAAAGGTAATCGTCAGCAGATCCGGGGCCAGCGCGGCAATGGAATGATGCTCGGCGTCGTCATAAAGAATTTTGTCGTAAATCTCATCGGCAAAGATGATGAGATTGTGTTGACGGGCAATCTCAACAATCTCTAAAAGCAGTTCTTTAGAGTAAACGGCCCCGGTAGGGTTGTTCGGGTTGATAATCACGATGCCGCGCGTGCGGGGCGTGATTTTTGCGCGGATATCGTCGAGGTCCGGGAACCAGTCGGACTCTTCATCGCAAAGGTAGTGCACCGCTTTGCCGCTAGAGAGTGAGACGGCGGCGGTCCAGAGAGGATAGTCCGGTGCCGGAACCAGCATTTCATCGCCGCTGTTGAGCAGCGCCTGCATGGACTGAACGATCAGTTCAGAAACGCCGTTACCAATATAGATATCTTCCGTGGTGACATCCCGCATCCCACGCGCCTGATAGTGCTGCATAATGGCTTTACGGGCGGAAAACAGCCCTTTGGAGTCGCAATATCCCTGAGCGGTAGGAAGATTGCGGATCACATCAACAAGGATTTCATCCGGCGCTTCAAAACCAAACGGCGCGGGGTTCCCTATGTTGAGCTTAAGCACTTTATTGCCTTCTTCTTCAAGGCGTTTTGCCTCTTTGAGAACCGGGCCACGGATGTCATAACAGACATTATCAAGTTTGCTGGATTTTTCGATGGGGGACATGAAGCTTCGACCTTTGTTGTTAATTTCGCGTCCTGCCGTGGAAGCGCACCGTCACAATGTACTCCTGCTGCAGCGAGATTTGAAGGTTGGAGCCAGAAGAAATGCAATTTATCTTTACAGCACAATGTATAAGCGATATGGCATTTTATAAAAATAGAAAAACAAAATAACTTATAATTTGATTTTTGTTAGCATTATTAACTGCCTTGTTCTTTGTGAATGATGCTATTCACTGCCTCTGGCGCTTTCCTGAGTGAGAGGTGCTGCTGGCGTAAGTCGGTTGTCGACAAACATAAGGAAAAATTAATATTCATGGCTGAAACATTAAGAGATTAATGACAGGTTAGTTAAAGAGATGTATATCAAAAGGCTGGCTGGTGTAATAGATAAATACCTGGGCAATTATTAAGGGTCTTTTATTATAGCTTGTGGGTGACTTCAAAAAACGTTGTGAATAATCAACAAGCGGGGAACCACAAAAAGAGAATGAGATCAGATAATCAGCAATAAGTGTTATAAAACATAGTGTTTTAATGTAAGATAGACTACGAAAAATGGTAGGTTTTTGATGCCGATGAGGCACGTCAGTCCTGTGTCTTAGCCGGCGTTGTTAAATATTACTATTATTATTCAACTGGTTGTGTGGTCAGGCCGGTTTATGCCTCCCGTCGTGTTTCAACCCGTTAAATAATCATATAAAAGCTTATTAAAAGTCGTTTCTTGAACCTGATTTACAATTATTACCCAGTTTTAAAATACTGAACTGGTACGATGAGTCGGTGATTTGTATCTTATCCTGACCTGAATAATATCCCATTGGGTCATGTTTCAGATAATTGAGCATGTCCGGGAATAAAAAAATAACAAACAGAAGCGCCGCTAACGTATGGCGGCCAGGACTACCGGAGACATTCGGTAAAAGGAATTGCTTTATCTCTTTGATAAATCATAGCAATACAACCAGGGCAGACTCGAAAGAGCAACCTATTAGTGAATAAATTATGATTAACGCAAATCGTCCGATACTGAACCTCGACCTCGATCTGCTGAGGACATTCGTTGCGGTCGCCGATCTCAATACCTTTGCCGCCGCGGCGGCTGCGGTGTGCCGCACTCAATCCGCTGTAAGCCAACAAATGCAGCGCCTTGAGCAATTAGTCGGGAAAGAGCTTTTTGCACGACATGGCCGTAATAAACTGCTAACCGAGCACGGTATTCAACTGCTGGGTTACGCGCGTAAAATCCTTCGCTTCAATGATGAAGCCTGCTCTTCGCTGATGTTTAACAACCTGCAGGGGTCGTTAACGCTCGGCGCGTCCGATGAAACGGCGGATACCATTTTGCCGTTCCTGTTAAACCGCATCAGCTCGGTGTATCCGAAGCTGGCGCTGGACGTGAGGGTAAAGCGCAATCCGTTCATGATCGAAATGCTTAATCAGCATGAGGTCGATCTGGTGGTGACGACGTCCAATCCTTCTAACTTCGATTCGGTTGTGCTGCGAACCTCGCCAACGCTTTGGTACTGTGCAGCCGATTACGTTTTCCAGAGTGGGGAATCTTTGCCTCTGGTGATGTTGGACGATCCGAGCCCGTACCGCGATATGATGATAGAGCATCTTGATGCCAGCCAGACACCGTGGCGCATTTCATATGTTGCTTCCACGCTGGCGGCCGTACGTGCGGCAGTGAAAGCCGGGCTGGGCGTTACGGCAAGGCCTGTGGAAATGATGAGTCCTGAGCTTCGCGTTCTGGGGGCTTCGGAAGGGCTGCCGGTGCTTCCTGAAACCCAATATCTGCTGTGTAAAAACCCGGAAAGCGGCAATGAGCTGGCGCAGGCTATTTTCAGTGCGCTTGCGACGCCGACGAATCCATACCGGTTTGCGGCAGTGGGAAGTGAAGGCGACGATACGCTGCTGGTAGAAGGGGATTTTGAGTAGCCCCAGGTCGTTTAGTTAGTAACAAAATATTAAATGTAGAAAATGGGTCATTGGTGGTTTTTTTTGCGCCAATGGCCCATTTTTTATGCCTGATTTTTGCTATAGCACACAGCTCTTCATATTCTCTAATAAATTCAATGTATTAGTGAATTTCTGAATTTTGCGTATTTTATGTACAAAAACTTCGCGCAAAGGCCAGGTAATGTTAAAAAACGCATAACAATGTTGCTTCTTTTTGAAGTGGATTAACAAAAGCGTGTCTCAGATCAAGAAAATACTCCCTCTTGGGGGGAGGAATAGTTGAGATTTCCTGCCAAAATATAGGGGCTGTTTATTTTTTCACACGGAACGGACACGATTCACCCTCATCAAAATCTGGTCTTTACGCGAGTGCTGATGAGTTTTAACGCATTAAATGTTAATGAGTTGCTGTCGGTGTAAATTAATGTGTGGATACTTTTGTTAAAGTTGACAAAAGGTTATAGAAAGGAGTAAAAAACCCCATCAATTGGCTGCCTAAGCATTATTTCCGGTAGTTATTGTACGGTTGATTGTTCCTCCCCATGAATCGATGTGGCGTTCATCTGCCAACAAGAGCAGAGACTTTGGCGCCACTTTTGATGAGTAAGCAATGAGTATGTCAACATCCACTGAAGTTATCGCTCATCACTGGGCGTTCGCTGTCTTTCTTATTGTCGCCGTTGGCCTGTGCTGTCTGATGCTTGTCGGGGGCTGGTTCCTTGGCGGAAGAGCTAAGGCACGGCACAAAAACACCCCCTTCGAGTCGGGTATCGACTCCGTTGGTACGGCACGTCTTCGTCTCTCCGCCAAGTTTTACCTGGTCGCCATGTTCTTCGTTATCTTTGACGTGGAAGCCTTGTATCTCTACGCGTGGTCAACTTCTATCCGTGAAAGCGGCTGGATTGGCTTCGTCGAGGCCGCAATTTTCATTTTAGTGTTACTGGCTGGTCTGGTTTATCTGGTGCGCATCGGTGCGCTGGATTGGACTCCTGCGCGTTCGCGTCGTGAGAAAATGAACCCGGAAACCGACAGTCTCACTAACCGTCATACGCAGTAACAGCGAGGCAATAAGATGGACTATACGCTCACCCGCATAGACCCCAACGGTGAGAATGACCGTTATCCCCTGCAAAAGCAGGAGATCGTAACCGATCCCCTCGAACAAGAGATTAACCGCAGCGTTTACATGGGCAAGCTTGAGCATGCCATGCACGATGTGGTGAACTGGGGTCGTAAAAACTCAATCTGGCCATACAACTTTGGCCTTTCCTGCTGCTACGTAGAGATGGTGACGTCGTTTACCGCTGTGCATGACGTGGCGCGTTTCGGTGCAGAAGTTTTACGTGCTTCTCCTCGTCAGGCTGACCTGATGGTTGTGGCCGGTACCTGCTTCACCAAAATGGCTCCGGTAATCCAGCGCCTTTACGATCAGATGCTCGAACCTAAATGGGTTATTTCCATGGGTGCCTGCGCGAACTCTGGCGGCATGTACGACATCTATTCTGTTGTTCAGGGCGTCGACAAATTTATCCCGGTTGATGTTTACATTCCTGGCTGTCCACCGCGCCCGGAAGCGTACATGCAGGCGCTGATGCTGTTGCAGGAATCGATCGGTAAAGAGCGTCGCCCGCTATCGTGGGTTGTTGGCGATCAGGGTGTTTACCGCGCCAACATGCAGTCCGAGCGCGAGCGTAAGCGCGGCGAACGTATTGCCGTCACTAACCTGCGGACGCCAGACGAGATTTAATTAGCGCCTGCGGTCAGTGAGCGTCTTTGTATATCAATACTATAAAAGCAAAGGCACTGAACGCAGTCACCACAGAACCATTTGCAATGGTGAGAACTATGACCGATTTAACCGCGCAAGACGCCGCTATGCCAGCCTGGCAGACAAGGGATCACCTGGATGATCCGGTCATTGGCGAATTGCGTAACCGTTTTGGGCCGGATGCCTTCACCGTTCAGCCAACCCGCACCGGGGTACCCGTAGTCTGGGTTAAGCGCGAACAGTTACTGGAAGTGGTCGATTTCCTTAAGAAATCACCAAAACCCTACGTTATGCTGTTCGACCTGCATGGCATGGATGAGCGTCTACGCACACACCGCAACGGTTTACCGGCTGCGGATTTTTCCGTTTTCTACCACCTGATGTCCATTGAACGCAATCGCGACATCATGCTCAAGGTGGCGTTATCTGAAAACGATCTGAACCTGCCGACGCTGACGAAAATCTTCCCGAACGCCAACTGGTACGAGCGTGAAACCTGGGAGATGTTTGGCATCACCTTCAACGGCCACCCGCACCTGACGCGCATCATGATGCCGCCGACCTGGGAAGGCCACCCGCTGCGTAAAGACTACCCGGCGCGCGCCACCGAATTCGATCCGTTTATCCTGACTAAACAGAAAGAAGATCTGGAAATGGAAGCGCTGACCTTCAAGCCTGAAGAGTGGGGCATGAAGCGCAGCAGCGAGCATGAAGACTTCATGTTCCTGAACCTGGGGCCAAACCACCCCTCCGCACACGGTGCTTTCCGTATCATCCTGCAGCTGGACGGCGAAGAGATCGTCGACTGCGTACCGGATATCGGCTACCACCACCGTGGCGCAGAGAAAATGGGTGAGCGTCAGTCCTGGCACAGCTACATTCCGTATACCGACCGTATCGAATACCTCGGCGGCTGCGTCAACGAAATGCCTTACGTGCTGGCGGTAGAAAAGCTGGCCGGCATTGTGGTGCCGGAACGCGTTGAAGTTATCCGCGTTATGCTCTCCGAGCTTTTCCGCATCAACAGCCACCTGCTGTACATCTCTACCTTTATTCAGGACGTCGGCGCCATGACCCCGGTGTTCTTCGCCTTTACCGATCGTCAGAAAATCTACGATCTGGTGGAAGCGATTACCGGTTTCCGTATGCACCCGGCCTGGTTCCGTATCGGCGGCGTTGCACACGACCTGCCGAAGGGCTGGGAGCGGCTGCTGAAAGAGTTCCTCGAGTGGATGCCGAAGCGCCTGGATTCCTATGAGAAAGCCGCGCTGCGCAACACCATTCTGAAGGGCCGTTCTCAGGGCGTTGCTGCCTATACCGCGAAAGAAGCGCTGGAGTGGGGCACCACCGGTGCTGGCCTGCGTGCCACCGGTATCGACTTCGACGTGCGTAAGGCTCGTCCTTACTCTGGCTACCAGAACTTCGACTTCGAAGTGCCGGTCGGCGGCGGCATCAGCGACTGCTACACCCGCGTCATGCTGAAAGTTGAAGAGCTTCGCCAGAGCCTGCGCATCCTTGAGCAGTGCCTGAAAAATATGCCAGCCGGCCCGTTCAAAGCGGATCACCCGCTGACCACGCCGCCGCCGAAAGAGCGCACGCTGCAGCATATCGAAACCCTGATCACTCACTTCCTGCAGGTTTCGTGGGGCCCGGTTATGCCGGCCAACGAATCCTTCCAGATGATTGAGGCAACGAAAGGGATTAACAGTTACTACCTGACCAGTGACGCTAGCACCATGAGCTACCGTACCCGTATTCGTACCCCGAGCTTTGCGCACCTGCAGCAAATTCCGGCGGCGATCCGAGGCAGCCTGGTTTCTGACCTGATTGTCTATCTGGGTAGTATCGATTTTGTAATGTCTGATGTGGATCGCTAACTATGCACGATAACCAACAAAACCAGGCTGAGGCTTTTGAGCTGAGTGCGGCAGAGCGTGAGGCGATTGAGCACGAAAAACACCATTACGAAGATGCCCGTGCGGCCTCTATCGAAGCGCTGAAAATCGTTCAGAAACAGCGCGGCTGGGTGCCGGATGGTGCTATTTACGCTATCGCTGACGTGCTGGGTATTCCGGCAAGCGACGTAGAAGGCGTGGCGACATTCTATAGCCAAATCTTCCGCCAGCCGGTCGGCCGTCACGTGATTCGCTACTGCGACAGCGTGGTGTGCCATATCACCGGCTACCAGGGCATTCAGTCGGCGATTGAAGCCAAACTGAACATCAAACCGGGCCAGACCACGTTTGACGGCCGCTTCACCCTGCTGCCAACCTGCTGTCTGGGCAACTGCGACAAGGGGCCGACCATGATGATTGATGAGGACACTCACAGCCATCTGACGCCGGAAGCCATCCCTGACTTGCTGGAGCAGTATAAATGAAGACGATTATTCGTACTGCCGAAACGCATCCGCTGACCTGGCGTCTGCGTGATGACAAACAGCCTGTCTGGCTCGACGAATACCGCAGCAAAAACGGCTATGAAGGCGCGCGTAAGGCGCTGACCGCCATGGCACCGGATGAAATCGTTAATGCGGTAAAAGACGCCGGCCTGAAAGGGCGCGGCGGCGCGGGCTTTTCCACCGGTTTGAAGTGGAGCCTGATGCCAAAAGACGAGTCCATGAACATCCGTTACCTGCTGTGTAACGCCGATGAAATGGAGCCGGGCACCTATAAAGACCGCCTGCTGATGGAGCAACTGCCGCACCTGCTGGTGGAAGGCATGCTGATCTCCGCCTTTGCGCTTAAGGCTTACCGTGGCTACATCTTCCTGCGCGGTGAGTACATTGAAGCGGCCGTTCATTTGCGCCGCGCAATCGCTGAAGCCACCGAAGCGGGCCTACTTGGCAAAAATATTCTGGGTTCCGGGTTCGACTTCGAGCTTATCGTGCACACCGGGGCAGGGCGTTATATCTGCGGTGAAGAAACTGCGCTGATTAACTCCCTCGAAGGTCGCCGTGCGAACCCTCGTTCTAAGCCACCGTTCCCGGCATCAAGCGGCGTATGGGGTAAACCGACCTGTGTAAACAACGTCGAAACCCTGTGTAACGTGCCTGCGATTCTGGCTAACGGCGTTGAGTGGTACCAGGGCATTGGTGGCGGCATGAGTAAAGATGCCGGTACCAAGCTGATGGGCTTCTCCGGCCGCGTTAAAAACCCTGGCGTCTGGGAATTACCTTTCGGGACAACCGCCCGCGAGATCCTGGAAGAATACGCCGGCGGCATGCGTGATGGCCTGAAGTTTAAAGCCTGGCAGCCGGGTGGCGCGGGGACAGACTTCCTGACGGAAGCGCACCTCGATCTGCCGATGGAGTTTGAAAGTATTGGTAAAGCAGGCAGCCGTCTCGGTACGGCGCTGGCAATGGCGGTTGACCATGAAATCGGTATGGTGCCGCTGGTGCGTAACCTGGAAGAGTTCTTTGCCCGTGAATCCTGCGGCTGGTGTACACCGTGCCGCGATGGTCTGCCGTGGAGCGTAAAAATTCTGCGCGCGCTGGAGTGTGGCGAAGGGCAGCCGGGGGATATCGAAACCCTCGAGCAGCTGTGCCGCCACCTGGGACCGGGTAAAACCTTCTGTGCCCACGCGCCGGGTGCCGTAGAGCCATTGCAGAGTGCGATTAAATATTTCCGCGACGAATTCGAAGCAGGCATTGCCAAACAGGATTACGGGAATCTGCGTGCCATTAATGGCATTCAGCCGAACCTGTTAAAAACGCGCTGGTGATATCGCCCCCCACCCCGGCCCTCTCCCCTAAGGGGCGAGGGAGAAAGCGAAATCGGGTGAGGGTGCATTGCACAAGAATTTTTGATTAACGCCTGAAGTTATTCAGGCCAACTGGAAGCATGCTGACTATGGCTACGATTCATGTAGACGGCAAAGAATACGAGGTCAATGGGGCAGACAACTTGCTAGAAGCTTGTCTCTCCCTCGGTCTTGATATTCCTTATTTTTGCTGGCATCCGGCGCTGGGCAGCGTCGGTGCTTGCCGCCAGTGTGCGGTGAAGCAATATCAGAACGCGGAAGACACCCGTGGGCGCCTGGTGATGTCCTGTATGACACCGGCCTCCGACGGGACCTTCATCTCTATTGATGATGGCGAAGCGAAACAGTTCCGTGAAAGCGTTGTGGAGTGGTTGATGACTAACCACCCGCACGACTGTCCGGTCTGTGAAGAGGGCGGTAACTGCCACCTGCAGGATATGACCGTCATGACCGGTCATAGCTTCCGTCGCTATCGCTTTACCAAGCGTACTCACCGCAACCAGGATCTCGGTCCGTTCATCTCTCACGAAATGAACCGCTGTATCGCCTGTTACCGCTGCGTGCGTTACTACAAAGACTACGCTGACGGTAAAGATCTGGGCGTTTACGGCGCGCACGACAACGTCTACTTCGGTCGCCCGGAAGACGGCACGCTGGAAAGCGAGTTCTCCGGTAACCTGGTAGAAATTTGCCCGACCGGCGTATTCACCGACAAAACGCACTCCGAGCGCTACAACCGTAAATGGGATATGCAGTTCGCACCGAGCATCTGTCAGCAGTGCTCGCTGGGCTGTAACACCAGCCCGGGTGAACGTTACGGTGAGCTGCGTCGTATCGAAAACCGCTACAACGGCACCGTGAACCACTACTTCCTGTGTGACCGCGGCCGCTTCGGTTACGGTTACGTCAACCTGAAGGACCGTCCGCGTCACCCTATTCAGCGCCGTGGCGATGACCTCATTACCCTGAACGCCGAGCAGGCGATGCAGGGCGCTGCGGATATCCTGCGTCAGTCGAAGAAAGTGATCGGCATCGGTTCTCCGCGTGCGAGCGTGGAAAGCAACTTCGCTCTGCGTGAGCTGGTTGGGGCCGACAACTTCTACACGGGCATTGCGGCCGGTGAGCAGGCTCGCCTGCAGCTGATGCTGAAAGTGCTGCGTGAAAGCGGCGTTCATACTCCTGCTCTGCGTGAAATCGAATCTTATGATGCGGTGCTGATTCTGGGCGAAGATGTTACCCAGACCGGCGCTCGTGCTGCACTGGCCATTCGCCAGGCGGTAAAAGGGAAGGCGCGTGAAATGGCGGCGGCACAGAAAGTTGCTGACTGGCAGATCGCCGCAATCCTGAACATCGGTCAGAACGCTAAGCACCCGCTGTTTGTCACCAACGTGGACAGCACCCGCCTGGATGATATCGCCGCATGGACTTACCGCGCGCCGGTTGAAGATCAGGCTCGTCTTGGTTTTGCGATTGCCAATGCGCTGGACAGCAACTCTCCGGCCGTTGAGCTGGACCGCGACCTGAAGAATAAAGTCGACGTCATCGTTCAAGCCCTGGCCGGCGCGAAGAAGCCGCTGATTGTTTCCGGGACTAACGCCGGTAGCGAAGCGGTAATTCAGGCTGCGGCCAACGTGGCTAAAGCGCTGAAAGGCCGCGGTGCGGACGTCGGCGTAACCATGATTGCCCGTGCGGTTAACAGCGTTGGCCTCGGCATGATTGGCGGCGGTTCTCTGGAAGAAGCCCTGAGCGAGCTGGAAAGCGGTGCTGCCGATGCGGTAGTGGTGCTGGAAAACGATCTGCATCGCCATGCTTCAGCCGCCCGCGTAGATGCTGCGCTGAGCAAAGCTCCTCTGGTGATGGTTATCGACCATCAGCGTACGGACATCATGGACAAAGCCCATCTGGTCCTGTCCGCGGCGAGCTTCGCTGAAAGCGACGGTACGGTCATTAACAACGAAGGTCGCGCCCAGCGCTTCTTCCAGGTTTATGACCCGGCTTACTACGACACCAGCGTAACGATGTTCGAAAGCTGGCGCTGGCTGCACTCGCTGCACAGCACCGTGCAGAGCCGCGACGTTGACTGGACGCAGCTAGACCACGTGATCGACGCCTGCGTGAAGGCATTGCCTCAGATGGCCGGTATCAAAGAAGCCGCGCCTGATGCTTCCTTCCGTATCAAAGGCCAGAAGCTGTCTCGTTCTCCTATCCGTTCGAGCGGACGTACCGCCATGCGCGCCAACATCAGCGTGCATGAACCGCGTCAGCCACAGGATAAAGACACGATGTTCGCCTTCTCTATGGAAGGGAACAACAGCCCGCTGGCCGACCGTCAGCAGATTCCGTTTGCCTGGGCTCCAGGCTGGAACTCCCCGCAGGCATGGAACAAATTCCAGGCTGAAGTGGGCGGCCATCTGCGTCACGGCGATCCGGGCGTACGCCTGATTGAAGCCTCTGAAACGGGTCTGGATTACTTCACTTCCGTGCCGGATACCTTCCACGCGGAAGAGGGCAAATGGCGCATCGCACCGTACTACCACCTGTTTGGTAGCGACGAGATGTCCCAGCGCTCTCCGGTATTCCAGAAGCGTATGGTTGAGCCGTACATCAAGCTGAACCCGGCCGATGCCGCGAAGCTTGGCGTTAACGCCGGGAGCCTGATCTCCTTCAGCTACGAAGGCCAGACGCTGAGTCTGCCGCTGCAGCTGTCCGAAGGTTTGGTTGCAGGGCAGGTAGGTCTGCCGATGGGGATGCCGGGGATTGCGCCAGTGCTTGCCGGTGCTCGTCTTGAAAATCTGCAGGAGGCTGCGCAATGAGCTGGCTGACACCGGAAGTTATCGACATTCTGCTGAGCATCCTCAAAGCGGTTGTCATTCTGCTGGTCGTGGTGACCTGTGGGGCATTCATGAGCTTCGGCGAACGCCGTCTGCTCGGTCTGTTCCAGAACCGCTATGGACCGAACCGCGTAGGCTGGGGTGGTTCACTCCAGCTGGTTGCGGACATGATCAAGATGTTCTTTAAAGAGGACTGGATCCCTAAGTTCTCTGACCGCGTGATATTTACTCTTGCGCCAATGATCGCGTTCACCTCGCTGCTGCTGGCCTTTGCCATTGTGCCGGTCAGCCCAAGCTGGGTGGTTGCGGATCTGAACATCGGGATCCTGTTCTTCCTGATGCTGGCGGGCCTGGCGGTTTACGCCGTGCTGTTCGCCGGCTGGTCCAGTAACAACAAATACTCCCTGCTTGGTGCGATGCGTGCTTCCGCGCAGACCCTGAGCTATGAAGTGTTCCTGGGGCTTTCCCTGATGGGCGTGGTGGCGCAGGCCGGTTCCTTTAATATGGCCGACATCGTCAACAACCAGGCCAATCTGTGGAACGTTATCCCGCAGTTCTTCGGCTTCGTGACCTTCGCGATTGCCGGCGTTGCGGTTTGCCACCGTCACCCGTTTGACCAACCGGAAGCCGAGCAGGAACTGGCCGATGGTTATCACATCGAATATTCCGGTATGAAGTTCGGTCTGTTCTTCGTTGGGGAATACATCGGCATCGTCACCGTGTCTGCGCTGATCGTGACGCTGTTCTTTGGTGGCTGGCATGGCCCGTGGTTACCGCCGTTCATCTGGTTCGCGCTGAAAACCGCGTTCTTCATGATGATGTTCATTTTGATTCGCGCCGCACTGCCTCGTCCGCGTTATGACCAGGTGATGTCCTTCGGTTGGAAAGTTTGCCTGCCGCTGACGCTTATCAACTTGCTGGTGACCGCCGCGGTCATTCTTTACCAGGCACCATAAGGGGTGAAAAAACCATGACATTGAAAGAGTTAGTGGTTGGTTTCGGCACCCAGGTACGCAGTATCTGGATGATCGGCATGCACGCTTTCGCCAAGCGCGAAACCCGCATGTATCCGGAAGAACCAGTGTATCTGCCGCCGCGCTACCGTGGCCGTATCGTGCTGACGCGCGACCCGGACGGTGAAGAGCGCTGCGTAGCCTGTAACCTGTGTGCGGTAGCCTGCCCGGTAGGCTGTATTTCCCTGCAGAAAGCCGAGATGCAAGACGGTCGTTGGTATCCGGAGTTCTTCCGTATCAACTTCTCTCGCTGCATCTTCTGCGGCCTGTGCGAAGAAGCCTGCCCGACCACCGCGATTCAGCTTACCCCGGACTTCGAACTGGGTGAGTACAAGCGCCAGGATCTGGTGTACGAGAAAGAGGATCTGCTGATTTCCGGTCCGGGCAAATACCCGGAATATAACTTCTACCGGATGGCAGGTATGGCAATCGACGGCAAAGATAAGGGCGAAGCGGAAAACGAAGCCAAGCCTATCGACGTCAAAGGCCTGTTACCTTAAGGAGTCAGGAATGGAATTCGCTTTTTATATCTGCGCCATTGTGGCCGTCCTGACGACCCTTCGGACGATTACTCACACCAATCCGGTGCATGCGCTGCTGTACCTGATCATCTCGCTGCTGGCGATCTCCGGGGTGTTTTTCTCCCTGGGGGCTTACTTCGCCGGTGCGCTGGAGATAATCGTCTACGCCGGGGCTATCATGGTGCTGTTCGTCTTCGTGGTAATGATGCTTAACCTCGGTAACGCGGTTCAGCAGCAGGAGCGCGAATGGCTGAAGCCGCAGCTGTGGATCGGGCCTGGTATCCTGTCTGCAATCCTGTTGGTGGTTCTGATTTACGCAATCCGCACCGTTAACGACCAGGGTATTGATGGTACTTCCATCGATGCGAAGCAGGTCGGTATCGCGCTGTTCGGGCCTTATGTTCTGGCGGTGGAGCTGGCCTCCATGCTGCTGCTGGCGGGCCTGGTCGTTGCGTTCCACCTGGGTCGTGAAGACCGTGTCGGCGAGGTGCTGAGCAATCGCCCTGCTGATATGGCCGTGAGAAGAAAAACGGAGGAGAACGTATGATCCCGCTGCAACATGGACTGATCCTCGCCGCCATTTTGTTCGTGCTGGGACTGACCGGTCTGGTCATTCGCCGCAACCTGCTGTTCATGCTGATCAGCCTGGAAGTGATGATTAACGCCGCCGCGCTGGCCTTCGTGGTTGCCGGCAGCTACTGGGGCCAGGCTGACGGTCAGGTGATGTATATACTCGCGATTAGCTTAGCTGCTGCCGAAGCCAGTATTGGCCTCGCGCTGTTACTGCAGCTCCATCGTCGTCGCCAGAATCTGAATATCGATTCAGTAAGTGAGATGCGTGGATGAACCTTCTCTGGTTAACCATTGTTCTGCCATTGATTGGCTTTTTACTGTTGGCATTCTCCCGCGGCCGCTGGTCAGAAAACCTGTCCGCAACCATCGGGATGGGCTCAGTAGGTCTGGCGGCGGTTGTCACCGCTATTGCCGGGGTTGATTTCTTTAACAACGGGCAGCAGGCGTTTACTCAGCCGCTGTGGACCTGGATGGCGGTCGGTGACTTTAACATCGGCTTCAACCTGGTGCTGGACGGCCTGTCCCTGACCATGCTTTCCGTGGTTACTGGCGTCGGCTTCCTGATCCACATGTTCGCTTCCTGGTACATGCGCGGCGAAGAGGGTTATTCCCGCTTCTTCGCCTACACCAACCTGTTCATCGCCAGCATGGTGGTTCTGGTTCTGGCCGATAACCTGCTGCTGATGTATCTCGGCTGGGAAGGCGTGGGCCTCTGTTCTTACCTGCTGATCGGTTTCTACTACACCGATCCGAAGAACAACGCGGCGGCTATGAAAGCTTTCGTGGTTACCCGCGTGGGGGACGTGTTCCTGGCCTTTGGCCTGTTCATTCTCTACAACGAGCTGGGTACGCTGAACTTCCGCGAAATGGTTGAGCTGGCGCCGCAGCACTTTGCTGCCGGTAACCAGATGCTGACCTGGGCAACCCTGATGCTGCTGGGCGGTGCGGTCGGTAAATCTGCACAGCTTCCGCTGCAAACATGGCTGGCGGATGCGATGGCGGGTCCAACCCCTGTTTCTGCGCTGATTCACGCGGCGACCATGGTAACCGCGGGCGTGTATCTGATTGCCCGTACCCACGGCCTGTTCCTGATGACCCCGGAAATTCTGCATCTGGTGGGTATCGTTGGTGCCGTTACGCTGGTGCTGGCAGGCTTTGCTGCGCTGGTACAGACCGACATCAAACGCGTACTCGCTTACTCCACCATGAGCCAGATTGGCTACATGTTCCTGGCGCTGGGCGTGCAGGCCTGGGATGCGGCAATCTTCCACCTGATGACCCACGCGTTCTTTAAAGCGCTGCTGTTCCTGTCATCCGGCTCGGTGATTCTGGCGTGCCACCACGAGCAAAACATCTTCAAGATGGGTGGCCTGCGTAAGTCCATTCCGCTGGTGTATGTCTGCTTCCTGGTCGGGGGCGCGGCGCTGTCCGCTCTGCCGCTGATTACCGCAGGCTTCTTCAGTAAAGATGAGATTCTTGCCGGTGCAATGGCGAACGGCCACATCAACCTGATGGTTGCGGGCCTGGTCGGGGCGTTCATGACCTCGCTGTACACCTTCCGCATGATTTTCATCACGTTCCACGGCGAAGAAAAAATTCACGCTCACGCAGGGAAGGGGATTACCCACCACCTGCCGCTGGTTGTTCTGCTGGTACTGTCCACCTTCGTTGGCGCCATGATTGTGCCACCGCTGCGCGGCGTCCTGCCGGAAACCACTGAACTTGCGCACGGCAGCGTGCTGACCCTGGAGATCATCTCCGGCGTCGTCGCCATTGCCGGTATCCTGATTGCCGCCTTCCTGTGGCTGGGCAAACGTACTCTGGTGACGTCGCTTGCGAACAGCGCACCGGGGCGTTTCTTCGGTACCTGGTGGTTCAATGCCTGGGGCTTCGACTGGCTGTACGACATGATTTTCGTCAAGCCGTTCCTCGGCATTGCGTGGCTGCTGCGTCGTGACCCGCTGAATGCGCTGATGAACATTCCGGCCATTCTTTCCCGCTTTGCTGGCCGCGGCCTGCTGGTGAGCGAGAACGGTTACCTGCGCTGGTATGTTGCGTCAATGAGCATCGGGGCCGTTGTGGTACTCGGCCTGCTGCTGGTTCTGCGTTAACAGGATTTCTTCCATCCCCCTCTCTCTGATGAGAGAGGGTCGGAGCGAGGTTTATTCCTCCTCTGGCGCTGGGAAGTGAGCGATGTTTAAGAATTATTTTGACTTAGGGACTCAAACGCCATGCTATTACCCTGGCTAATACTAATCCCCTTTATCGGCGGCTTCTTCTGCTGGCAGACCGAACGCTTCGGCGTGAAAGTGCCTCGCTGGATAGCGCTGATTACCATGGGGCTGACACTGGCACTCTCTCTGCAATTGTGGTTGCAGGGTGGCTACTCACTGACGCAGGCGGCGGGTTTGCCGCAGTGGCAGTCAGAATTTGTTCTGCCGTGGATCCCACGTTTTGGCATTGAAATTCACCTGGCGCTCGACGGTCTGTCGCTGCTGATGGTAGTGCTGACCGGCCTGCTCGGCGTGCTGGCGGTACTTTGTTCCTGGAATGAAATCGAAAAATATCAGGGCTTCTTCCACCTCAACCTGATGTGGATCCTCGGTGGCGTTATCGGCGTGTTCCTTGCCATCGACATGTTCCTGTTCTTCTTCTTCTGGGAAATGATGCTGGTGCCGATGTACTTCCTGATTGCACTGTGGGGCCACAAAGCCTCCGACGGGAAGACGCGTATTACCGCCGCAACCAAGTTCTTCATCTATACCCAGGCGAGCGGCCTGGTGATGCTGATAGCTATCCTTGGCCTGGTGTTTGTGCACTACAACGCGACCGGCGTGTGGACCTTCAACTACGAGCTGCTGCTGAAAACGCCGATGTCCCACGGCGTACAATGGCTGCTGATGCTGGGCTTCTTTATCGCCTTCGCGGTGAAAATGCCGGTGGTTCCGCTTCACGGCTGGCTGCCGGATGCACACTCTCAGGCACCAACGGCAGGTTCCGTTGACCTGGCGGGTATCTTGCTGAAAACCGCAGCCTACGGCCTGCTGCGCTTCTCTCTGCCGCTGTTCCCTGAAGCGTCCGCAGAGTTCGCGCCAATCGCCATGTGGCTGGGCGTCATCGGCATCTTCTACGGCGCGTGGATGGCCTTTGCTCAGACCGACATTAAACGCCTGATTGCTTATACCTCCGTTTCCCACATGGGCTTCGTGCTGATTGCTATCTACACCGGCAACCAGCTGGCTTACCAGGGCGCGGTGATTCAGATGATTGCCCACGGTCTGTCCGCAGCGGGTATGTTCATCATCTGTGGTCAGCTTTATGAGCGTCTGCACACCCGTGATATGCGTATGATGGGCGGTCTGTGGAACAAAATTAAATGGCTGCCGGGCCTGTCGATGTTCTTCGCTGTTGCCACCCTCGGGATGCCGGGGACCGGTAACTTCGTTGGTGAATTCATGATTCTGTTCGGCAGTTTCCACGTTGTGCCGGTCATTACCGTGATTTCAACTTTCGGTCTGGTCTTCGCCTCCGTTTACTCCCTGGCGATGTTGCACCGCGCTTACTTCGGTAAAGCTAAGAGCGAAATCAGCGATAAACAGCTGCCTGGCATGTCCATGCGCGAGTTCTTTATCATTCTGTTGCTGGTGGTGCTGTTAGTCCTGCTGGGCTTCTTCCCGCAGCCGATTCTGGATACTTCGCATTCTGCGATGAGCAATATTCAGCAGTGGTTTACCAGTTCACTTTCTACTACAAGGCCGTAATTCGCCATGACAATAACTCCTCAACATTTGATCGCGCTGCTACCGCTGTTGATCGTCGGATTGACGGTGGTGGTTGTGATGCTCTCCATTGCGTGGCGACGCGACCATTTTCTGAATGCTACGCTGTCGGTTATCGGCCTTAACGCCGCGCTGATTTCACTGTGGTTTGTCGGTCAGGCAGGGGCGATGGACGTCACCCCGCTGATGCGCGTTGACGGCTACGCCATGCTCTACACCGGGCTGGTGCTGCTGGCGAGCCTGGCGACCTGTACCTTTGCTTACCCGTGGCTGCAGGGCTACACCGACAACCGCGAAGAGTTCTACCTGCTGGTGCTGATTGCTGCCCTCGGCGGCATCCTGCTGGCTAACGCGAACCACCTCGCGGCGCTGTTCCTCGGCATTGAGCTGATCTCTCTGCCGCTGTTCGGCCTGGTCGGCTATGCCTTCCGCCAGAAGCGTTCTTTGGAAGCAAGCATCAAGTACACCATTCTGTCAGCGGCGGCATCGTCCTTCCTGCTGTTCGGTATGGCGCTGGTTTACGCCGAGTCCGGTAGCCTGTCGTTTGTTAGCCTCGGTAAGAGCCTGGCGGACAACATGCTGCACGAACCTCTGCTGCTGGCGGGTCTGGGCCTGATGATTGTCGGTCTTGGCTTCAAGCTGTCTCTGGTGCCGTTCCACCTGTGGACCCCAGACGTTTACCAGGGCGCACCTGCTCCGGTCTCCACCTTCCTGGCGACAGCCAGCAAAATCGCCATTTTTGGCGTGGTGATGCGTCTGTTCCTCTACGCGCCTGTGGGCAACAGCGAAGCGGTTCGTGTGGTGCTGGGTATTATCGCCTTCGCCTCCATCCTCTTCGGTAACCTGATGGCGCTGAACCAGTCCAACATCAAGCGCCTGCTGGGCTACTCTTCCATCGCACACCTCGGTTACCTGCTGGTGGCGCTGATTGCGCTGCAAACCGGCAATATGTCGATGGAAGCGGTAGGGGTTTATCTGGCCGCTTACCTGTTCAGCAGCCTGGGGGCGTTCGGCGTGGTTAGCCTGATGTCCAGCCCGTACCGTGGCCCGGATGCCGACTCACTGTTCTCCTATCGTGGTCTGTTCTGGCACAAGCCGGTGCTTTCTGCGGTAATGACCGTGATGATGCTTTCCCTGGCGGGTATTCCAATGACCCTGGGCTTCATCGGTAAGTTCTACATCATCGCAGTCGGCGTTCAGGCCCACCTGTGGTGGCTGACCGGTGCAGTGGTACTGGGCAGCGCCATCGGCCTTTACTACTATCTGCGCGTGACCGTGAGCCTGTACCTGAGCGCACCTCAGCAGCTTAACCGTGATACCCCATCTAACTGGGCGTTGACCGCGGGCGGCGTGGTGGTGCTGATTTCTGCCCTGCTGGTGCTGCTGCTGGGTGTTTATCCGCAGCCGCTTATTAGCCTGGTGCAGTTAGCGCAGCCGCTGATGTAATCGGGTTTACAAAACCTTTCAAAAACCGCCACTTGCTGGCGGTTTTTTTATGGGCTCAGCCTTTGGCCAGCTCGAGGATAAAATCCAGAAAACAACGGGTTCGTGCGGCGGGGTTGATACGTGAAGGGTAATAAGCATAAAGCGGGAAGCGCTCGTCCGGCCAGTCGGGAAATAAATCTACCAGTTGTCCCTTTTTCACCAACTCGTCGGAGCCGAACGTCATCATCTGGGCGATCGCATGGCCGCTGAGGCAGGCTTCATGCAGCGTCCGGGCGTCGTTTAACGTCAGGCGCCCGTTCACCGGCACTTTAATTACCTCTCCCTTGCGGTGAAACTCCCACTCAAACGGCCTGCCGGTTTCCGGATCGCGGAAATGAATGCAGGTGTGCGACAGCAATGCCTGCGGCGTCTCGGGGCGGCCATAGCGCTCCAGGTAAGCAGGAGCGGCAACCGTCATGATGCGTGTTTCCAGCAGCTTACGCGCTATCAGCGTGCTGTTGCGCGGTACGCCAAAGCGGATCGCGAGATCGAAACCGTCGCCAATCATATCTCCCAGCCGATCTCTGGTCACCAGATCGAGTTCGAGATCCGGGTAGCGGGACATAAACGTTTCCAGTTGAGGCCCCAAAATCAGGCTGGAAAAGAACGGATCGATATTCACCCTGAGCCTGCCGGTAATAGCCTTCGTTGAGAGCGATGCTGTACTGGTCACGTCCTCCAGCGCGGCCAGCAGCGGCAGGACCTGGCGGTAAAACTCTTTGCCTTCTGTCGTCAATGACACCGCGCGGGTGGTGCGGTCAAAGAGTCGGATGCCGAGGCGTTTCTCGAGCCTGGCAATCGCCCGGCTGACCCCCGGTGGCGACATATTGATCACTTCGGCAGCGGCGGCAAAAGTGCCGCTTTCTACCACGGCGGTAAACACGGACAGGCCGTCAAATGCCCGATCGTTGAAAATCATATTAGTGCTCCGCAGTCATCAGTGAATTGTCTATGGTGCCATCGATACAACATAGCCGGATCCGCATAATGCCGTCCACACCCTGTGGTGGGATTTGAAACTGGAGAAACAGTATGTTCGCAATTACGGGTATTACCGGACAGGTTGGTGGTTCACTGGGCAAAGCTTTGCTTGCTCAGGGGCATGAAATTCGTGCTGTGGTTCGCACAGAAGCTAAAGGGCAGCCCTGGGCGCAGCAGGGTGCTGACATTGCGCTGGCAGAAATGCACGAGGGTGAAGCGCTGGCAAAAGCGTTTTCCGGGGTCGAGGCGGTCTTTATCCTGCTGCCGCCGGTGTTCGATCCGTCGGGGGATTTTGCCGAGCCGCGCGCCAATATTAATGCAATAAAGCAGGCTCTGCAGGCGGCATGTCCGCAACACGTGGTCTGCCTTTCAACCATCGGAGCGCAGGCCACTCAGCCAAACCTGCTGAACGCATTAGGATTGATGGAAAAAGAGCTCACGGATGTTTGTGATTCCGTCGTATTCCTTCGCGCGGGCTGGTTTATGGAGAACTTTCTCTGGGATGTGGAAAGCGCCAAAGAGACCGGGATTATCTACAGCCACCTGCAGCCGCTGGAGCGGGCTATCCCGATGATTGCGACAACGGATATCGCCGCGCTTGCTGCTGAACTGTTGACTCAGCCAGAACCAGGAACCCGCATTGTGGAGCTGGAAGGGCCGCAGCGTTACAGCCCACAGCTGGCAGCCGAAGCGTTCTCTCAGGTTCTGGGGCGTTCGGTGACGGTGAAAGCGGTGCCTCGTGAAAACTGGGCGGCGGATTTCCTGGCCCAGGGCATGAGAAACCCGCTCCCGCGCATGCAAATGCTGGACGGCTTCAACGAAGGCTGGATCGATTTCGCCGGGGAAACGGTGAAAGCTGCCACACCTCTGGAAACTGTGCTAAAACAGTTGCTTGAGCGTCATCAATAACCCATCAGGTGGCGCCTGAATCAAAAGGAGTTTTTCAATGCTTAACTGGCAGGATTTACACCATTCTGAGCTGAGCGCCACCGATCTTTATGCCCTTCTGGCCCTGCGCTGTGAAGTCTTTATTGTTGAGCAGCGCTGCGCTTATCTTGATGTTGATGGTGAGGATCTGGTGGGAGAGAACCGCCATATTCTCGGCTGGCGGGATGGCAAGTTAATTGCCTATGCCCGCATTCTTAAAAGCGACAACGAACTGGAGCCGGTGGTCATTGGCCGCGTCATTGTGGATGCATCCGTCCGCGGTGAAAAGCTTGGCCAGCAGCTCATGACCCAGGCGCTTGCTGCCTGTCAACGTCAGTGGCCTGACAGGGCTATTTACCTGGGCGCTCAGGCACATTTGCAGGCGTTTTATGCCCAGTTTGGTTTCCATCCGGTCACCGAAGTGTATGACGAAGATGGCATCCCGCACGTTGGCATGGCTAATCGATAGCAGGCGAAACCCGTTCAGGTTGTCTATAGTTAGCGGACGAGAAATTTTTTAACACGGAGAAAAAGGTATGCAACCGTATGAATCTCGTCTCGATGATGACCTTGCGCTGTTAAGCGACACGCTTGAAGAGGTCCTTCGTTCCTCCGGCGATCCGGCTGACCAAAAATACATTGAGCTAAAGGCGAAAGCGGAACAGGCGCTGAACGACGTGAAAGAACGCATCAGCAACGCGTCGGACAACTACTATTACCGCGCCAAAAAGGCGGTTTACCGTGCTGATGATTACGTGCACGAAAAACCGTGGCAGGGCATTGGCATCGGCGCTGCGGTAGGGCTGATGATTGGGCTTTTACTCCGCCGATAAAGTTGATTTCGCCTGCAAACGGCAAATAAAGAATCTTACCCCCTGGGTAGGATTTTTTTTTGCTGTAACGACCACGTATAATCAGGGGTTTTTACGGAGCGTGAGGTAAACGTGAATTCAGTAGCCGTAGCACTGCAGCAAATGCAGCAGGAATTAGCAGGAGAATTTGCGGATGCGCCGGGCCTTCAGCGCCTGTGCGTGCCGGTCACGCTGAGTGACGCCTCCGATCCTCTCGCCTGGCTAACTGCCCAATCGCTCTATCCTCAATTTTACTGGCAGCAGCGCAGCGGTAACGAAGAGGTTGCCGCGCTGGGCGCGTTGCTGAGTTTTTCTGCCCTGGAAGAAGCTCAGACATTTTTACAGTCTCACCCGGAACAGCCTTTTCTGCGCGTCTGGGGGCTAAATGCTTTCGACCCGGCTCACGGCTTCCTGTTTCTCTCGCGTGTGGAATGGCGACGCGTAGGCGGGGAGGCATATCTTTGGCTGCATCTCTACAGCGAAACCTCTCTGAAGCAGGATGCTTTAGCCGCCGCGGCGTTTATTGAACAGCTTCTGCCGGCGAAACTCCTCCCGCAGCTAAACCTCAAATGCCTGGGGGAAACCCATCTCCCGGAACAGCCTGAATGGCACCGCCTGGTAGACCAGGTTGTGAGCGCTATTAGCCAGGATGAACTGGATAAAGTCGTGCTGGCTCGGGCTACCGACCTGGCGTTTTCTTCTCCGGTTTCTGCCGCAGGGTTTATGGCCGCAAGCCGCAGGGTGAACCTGAACTGCTACCATTTTCTGATGGCGTTCGATGCGAAAAACGCGTTTCTGGGCTCCAGCCCGGAGCGCCTGTGGCGAAGAATCGACGATGCGCTGCGTACCGAGGCGCTGGCGGGCACGGTGGCTAACCACGCCGACGACGCTCAGGCCGCGAAGCTAGGCCATTGGCTGCTAAAAGATGACAAAAACCAGCGTGAAAATATGCTGGTGGTAGAAGACATCTGCCAGCGGCTACGGGATGCGGTTGGCGCGCTGGACGTGCTGCCCCCGCAGGTAATGCGGCTGCGCAAGGTTCAGCATCTTCGCCGCTGCGTCTGGACGCAGCTCAAGCGTCAGGACGATGCGCTTTGCCTCCATCAGCTACAGCCAACCGCGGCGGTGGCGGGCCTGCCGCGCGAACTTGCCCGCGCATTTATTGCCGCGAACGAGCCTTTTGAGCGTGAATGGTATGCAGGCTCGGCAGGCTACCTGTCCCGCCATCAAACGGAGTTCTGCGTAGCGCTGCGCTCGGCGAAAGTAAGCCACACCGGCGTTCGTCTTTATGCCGGGGCAGGCATCGTCGCCGGCTCTGTGGCCGCAGAAGAATGGCAGGAAATTGAAAACAAAGCGGCTGGATTGAAGACGCTGCTGGTTGGCGGCGGTAACTGAATAATCTATTCACGACGCAAATCAATTTAACTCTTTCCATAGTATTTATAATCAATAGTCGAAATTGACTGCGGACAATATTATGTCGATAAGCTCATTTAACCGCCGCTGGGCGGGCGTCATACTCGAAGCGTTGACCCGGCATGGGGTGCGGCACGTGTGCATCGCGCCCGGCTCCCGCTCCACGCCGCTGACCCTCAGCGCGGCGGATAACCGCAGTTTCATTTGCCACACCCATTTTGATGAACGCGGCCTTGGCCATCTGGCGCTCGGGCTGGCAAAAGCCAGCGGCGAGCCGGTGGCGATCATCGTCACTTCCGGCACCGCCGTCGCCAACCTTTATCCCGCCGTGATAGAAGCCGGACTGACCGGCGAAAAACTGATTTTACTGACGGCCGACCGCCCGCCGGAGCTTATCGACTGCGGCGCAAACCAGGCGATTCGCCAGCCGGGGCTGTTCAGCTCCCATCCTTCAGCTGCGCTTAACCTGCCTCGCCCGACTCCCGATATTCCCGCCAGTTGGCTGGTGTCTGCGGTCGACAGCGCCGTCGGCCAGCTCAGCGGTGGCGCACTGCACATCAACTGCCCGTTTGCCGAGCCGCTTTACGGCGCGCCTGATGATACCGGCCTTGACTGGCAAAACCGGCTGGAAAGCTGGTGGGAAGGCAACGCTCCCTGGCTGCGTGAAGCCCACGAAAATGTCGTGCTAAAGCAAAGAGACTGGTTCTTCTGGCGGCAAAAACGGGGCGTAGTGGTTGCCGGGCGGCTTTCAGCCAGCGAAGGCGAACAGGTTGCGGCCTGGGCACAAATGCTCGGCTGGCCGCTTATCGGTGATGTGCTTTCGCAAACCGGCCAGCCGCTGCCGTGTGCGGATCTGTGGCTAAGCAATAGCCAGGCCGTTGCCTGCCTGGAGCAGGCGCAAATAGTCATTCAGTTTGGCGGCAGCCTGACCGGGAAACGCGTGCTTCAGTGGCAGGCAGCCTGTCGGCCGGAAGAGTACTGGCTGGTCGATGAGCAGCCAGGACGCCTTGACCCTGCCAGCCATCGTGGCCGCCGTCTGGTTGCCAACGTTGAAGCGTGGCTGGAAAAACATGCGGCTGAAAAACGGCTTCCCTGGGCCGAAGAGCTAACGTCTCTTGCCTGGCAAACGCTGGAAAAGGTTGAGCAAGGCACGGGTGAATTTGGCGAGGCACAGGTTGCCCAGCGCCTGCCGCAGCTGCTGCCGGAAGGCGGCCAGCTGTTTGTGGGCAACAGTTTAATTGTTCGCTTGATTGACGCCTTCGCGCAGCTCCCGGTGGGCTACCCGGTTTACAGCAACCGGGGCGCGAGCGGTATTGACGGCCTGCTTTCTACTGCAGCAGGCGTTCAGCGTGCTACGGCGCGCTCCACTCTCGCAATAGTCGGCGATATTTCTGCCCTTTATGACCTTAACGCGCTGGCATTGTTGCGCCACGCATCGGCGCCGTTTGTGCTGCTGGTGGTCAACAACAACGGCGGCCAGATCTTCTCGCTTCTGCCAACGCCTGCCGAAGAGCGCGAACGTTTTTATTGTATGCCGCAAAACGTGAATTTCTCCCATGCCGCCGCCATGTTTGGGCTGGGTTATCAGAACCCAGAAAACTGGCAGGCGCTGGAAGAGGCTGTTCGCCGGGCCTGGCTGCGCCCTGGTGCAACGGTGATTGAAATCACCGTGCCGGAAACCGACGGGGCCCAAACGCTCCAGCACCTGCTGGCCCAGGTTAGCCAGGTATGATCCTTCATGCCGTGCCGCATTTGGGCCACCGTTCAACTCTGCCGTGGATCGTCTGGCTGCACGGTTTTCTTGGCAGTCATCAGGAATGGCAGGAGTTTGAGCCGCATTTTCCTGACTGGTCACAGCTCAGGATAGATCTGCCCGGCCACGGCGGTTCCGCCGACGTCCGCGTCCAGAACTTTGCCGGGGTTGATAGCGCGTTACGAAATACCCTCAAACATCACGGCATCGACAGCTATTGGCTCGTCGGCTATTCACTTGGCGGGCGAATCGCCATGTATCACGCCAGTCGGCCAGAGTCGAAGGGCCTGCGTGGGCTGGTCGTTGAAGGTGGCCATCCCGGTTTAAACGGCGAAGCAGAACGCGAGGCGAGGGCGCTGAGCGATTCCCATTGGGCACAGCGGTTGATGCATGAAAACTTTCAGGCCGTGCTTAACGACTGGTACCAGCAGCCGGTCTTCCGTTCGTTAAGCCGCGAGCAGCGCGCTGAATTAGTTGCCCTGCGTGTGCAAAACAATCCGCAGGCGTTGGCCCGAATGCTTGAGGCGACTTCGCTTGCCTCCCAGCCTGATTTACGTGAGCCGCTGAGCCGGCTAGCCGTTCCTTTTCATTATTTATGCGGCGAGCGAGACGAAAAGTTTCGCGCCGTTGCCGCAGAGCTTCGCTGCTCTTTGGCACTGATTTCTGGCGCCGGGCATAACGCACATCGGGAAGCTCCCGCTGCGTTTAGTTCCGCGCTCCTGACCCTCTTTCGTCACTATGACCTGTAAGGATCTCTCATGATTTATCCTGATGAACAAATGCTTTACGCCCCGGTTGAATGGCTGGATTGCTCTGAAGGCTACACCGATATTCGCTACCATAAATCCAGCGACGGTATCGCCAAAATCACCATTAACCGCCCGGAAGTGCGTAATGCATTTCGTCCGCTGACCGTCAAAGAGATGATCAACGCCCTGGCCGACGCTCGCTATGACGACAATATCGGCACCATTATTCTGACCGGCGAAGGTGAAAAAGCCTTCTGTGCGGGCGGCGACCAGAAAGTGCGCGGCGACTACGGCGGCTATCAGGACACAAGCGGCGTTCATCACCTGAACGTGCTCGACTTCCAGCGTCAAATCCGCACCTGCCCTAAACCTGTTGTGGCGATGGTGGCCGGCTTTTCCATCGGCGGCGGCCATGTGCTGCACATGATGTGTGACCTGACTATCGCTGCTGAAAACGCCGTCTTTGGCCAGACTGGCCCGAAAGTAGGCTCTTTCGACGGCGGCTGGGGGGCTTCCTACATGGCACGTATCGTTGGTCAGAAAAAGGCTCGCGAAATTTGGTTCCTGTGCCGCCAGTACGATGCAAAAGAAGCGCTCGATATGGGGCTGGTGAATACCGTTGTGCCGATTGCTGACCTGGAAAAAGAAACCGTGCGCTGGTGCCGCGAGATGCTGCAAAACAGCCCGATGGCGCTGCGCTGCCTGAAAGCGGCGCTGAATGCCGACTGTGACGGCCAGGCCGGGCTACAGGAGCTGGCGGGGAACGCCACCATGCTGTTCTATATGACCGAGGAAGGTCAGGAAGGCCGCAACGCGTTTAACCAGAAACGTCAGCCGGACTTCAGCAAATTTAAACGGAATCCGTAATGCGCCGCGCGGCGCTGTGGCGCTTTCAAATCCCTATGGAGGCAGGCGTTGTGCTACGTGACCAGCGCCTCAAATTCAGAGAGGGCCTGCTGGTGCGGCTGACGCCGGGCGAGAGCACCGGATGGGGGGAAATATCTCCTCTACCTGGCTTTAGCGGTGAAAACCTCGCGGAAGCTCAGGCGCAGGCTGAGCGCTGGCTTGAACAATGGGTAGCCGATGAGTCGACTCCGCTGCCCGAGCTGCCGTCCGTCGCGTTCGGCCTGAGCTGCGCGCTGGTTGAAGCTAGCGGCACGCTGCCGCAGCCTGCGGACTACCGCGCGGCTCCGCTGTGTACCGGCGATCCTGACGAGTTGATTCTTGCGCTGGCGGCGATGCCTGGCGAAAAAGTGGCCAAGGTCAAAGTCGGCCTGTACGAAGCCGTGCGGGACGGCATGGTGGTTAATCTGCTGCTTGAGGCCGTGCCTGAACTGCATTTGCGTCTTGATGCCAACCGCAGCTGGACGCCGCTTAAGGCACTGCAGTTCGCTAAATACGTTAATCCTGATTACCGTTCGCGCATCGATTTTATCGAAGAACCGTGCAAAACCCGCGAGCAGTCTCGCGAGTTCAGTCGGGAAACGGGGATTGCAATTGCCTGGGACGAGAGCCTGCGAGAGAGTGATTTCGTTTTCGCCGCAGAGCCGGGCGTTTCGGCAGTGATTATCAAACCGACGCTAACCGGAAGCCTGGATAAAGTGCGTGAGCAGGTCACCTCCGCGCACAAATTAGGGTTAAAAGCGGTGATCAGCTCCTCCATTGAGTCGAGCCTGGGGCTGACCCAGTTGGCTCGCATCGCCGCCTGGCTGACGCCGGGAACCCTGCCGGGGCTGGATACTTTGTCGCTGATGCAGACACAGCTTGAGCGCAGCTGGCCGGGAAGCCCGCTGCCTTGCATAAGCGCCAGTCAGCTTGAGCGTATTCGATGAGCTTTACCGACTGGCCGTGGCGTCACTGGGCAAACGTCCGGGGCGCAAACGTCGCGCTCCGCCTCGATGATGAACGCTTAACCTGGCCAACCCTGTGTCAGCGCGTGGACGCGCTGGCGGGGGGCTTCCACCTGCAGGGTGTAAAAGAAGGCGATGGCGTTGCGCTGAAAGCGAAAAACGGCCCGCAAACGCTGCTTGCCTGGCTGGCGCTATTGCAGTGCGGTGCACGCGTTTTGCCGCTTAACCCACAGCTGCCTGATAGCCTGCTGGCACAGCTCCTGCCGTCGATGACGCTGGGCTACGGCATCACCTTAACCGACGTTTGTCCGGTCCCTGGCTTAACGCCGCTGCGGCTGGTGGATGCCGCGCCCTGGTGCGAAAGCTGGCGGCCGTCACGGCTGGCGTCAATGACGCTCACTTCCGGTTCAACCGGGTTACCCAAGGCCGCTGTGCATACATTATCCGCTCACCTCGCCAGCGCGGCGGGTGTGCTGTCGAGGATGGATTACGGCGCCGAAGATAGCTGGCTCTTGTCGTTACCGCTGTTCCACGTTTCCGGCCAGGGGATACTCTGGCGCTGGCTGCATGCCGGTGGGCAGCTGAAGGTTTCTTCTGCGCAGTCGATAAGCGAAGCCTTGCGGGAGTGCAGCCATGCCTCGCTGGTGCCGACTCAGCTGTGGCGGCTGCTGGAACAACGGCGGTCCCTGGCGCTGCGTGAAGTGCTGCTTGGCGGGGCAGCCATCCCCGTTGAACTGACGCAGCAGGCAGAAGCCCGCGGCGTGCGCTGCTGGTGTGGCTATGGCTTAACCGAGCTGGCTTCGACGGTCTGTGCGAAACGTGCCGACGGGCAGCCTGACGTTGGCGAACCGCTGCCGGGGCGGGAGGTGAAAATCGTCGATGAAGAAGTGTGGATCCGTGCGGATAGCCAGGCCAGCGGCTACTGGCGGGACGGGCAGCTTGTTCCGCTGGAGAATGAATACGGCTGGTTTGCTACCCGTGACCGGGGCGTTTTGCAGGCGGGACGCCTGACGATAATCGGACGCCTTGACAACCAGTTCTTCAGCGGCGGGGAAGGTATTCAGCCGGAAGAGGTGGAGCGGGTCATTGCGACACATCCTGCGGTACAGCAGGTGTTTGTGGTGCCCGTGGATGACGCTGAGTTTGGACAGCGGCCGGTTGCCGTTGTCGAGACTAATGCGGGATGTGATTTTAACGAGATTGCCGCCTGGCTTGACGGAAAGTTGCCCCGTTTTCAGCGGCCAGTGCGTTGGTTAACGCTGCCGCAGCCGCTAAAACAGGGCGGGATTAAAATCTCCCGCCGCAGGCTGATAGAGTGGGCTGCAGGGGCATAACCCCTGCAATATTTTACCTGTCGTTCTTAAGCGCTTTGAGTGCGTTAGCCACTCCCGCGCCGTATTCAGGATGAACCTGGCTGAACAGGCAAATCTGTCGCGCCTGAATACTTTCCGGCACGTCTTTCATCTCTCCGGCGATACGCGCAAACATGCGCTGATGCTCCTCATCGCTCAGCAGGTTGTACAGCGCCCGTGGCTGACTGAAATAGTCGGTATCTTCGCGATGGTTCCAGTGGTCGGCCGCGCCTTCAAGGCTTAGCGGCGGCTCGCTGAAATCTGGCTGCTCCTGGAAAACGTTGAAGCTGTTTGGCTCGTAGGTTGCGCCGTTGCCGCTGTTGTCGTCCACGCGCATTGCGCCGTCGCGGTGATAGTTATGGAACGGGCATTTTGGCGCATTCACCGGGATCTGATGATGGTTCACGCCAAGGCGATAGCGGTGCGCATCTCCGTAGGAGAACAGGCGGCCCTGCAGCATTTTATCCGGGGAGAAGCCAATGCCGGGTACCACGTTTGCCGGAGACATTGCCGCCTGTTCGACATCCGAGAAGTAATTTTCAGGGTTGCGATTCAGTTCGATATACCCGACCTCCATCAGAGGGTAGTCACCGTGCGGCCAGACCTTGGTCAGATCAAACGGGTTGTACGGTGTTTTTGACGCTTCGGCTTCCGGCATAATCTGAATGAACAGCTTCCAGCGTGGGAAGTCACCGGCCTCAATGGATTCGTACAGATCGCGCTGCGAGCTTTCGCGGTCTTCAGCGATGATTTTTCCCGCTTCTTCGTCCATCAGGTTCTCAATGCCCTGTTGGGTTTTAAAGTGGAATTTCACCCAGAAACGCTCGTTGTCTTTATTGATAAAACTAAAGGTATGACTGCCAAAGCCGTGGATATGGCGATAGGAACTCGGCAGGCCGCGATCGCTGAAATCAATGGTCAGTTGGTGAAGCGATTCCGGCAGATGCGAGAAGAAATCCCATTTATAGGTCGGGTTACGCAGGTTGGTGCGCGGGTCGCGTTTTACGACGTGGTTCAGGTCCGGGAACTTGAGCGGATCGCGGAGGTAGAATACCGGCGTGTTGTTACCCACCAGGTCCCAGTTGCCTTCCTCTGTATAGAATTTCATGGAAAAACCGCGGATATCGCGCTCGGCGTCGGCGGCGCCACGTTCACCGGCAACGGTGGAGAAACGCATAAACATTTCGGTTTTTTTGCCGACTTCCGAAAAGAGTTTTGCTCGGGTGTAGCGGGTGATGTCGTGAGTAACGGTAAAATGGCCGAAAGCGCCAGAACCTTTGGCGTGCATACGGCGCTCGGGAATAACCTCCCGGTCGAAATGCGCTAACTTTTCAAGAAACCAGACGTCCTGAAGCAGCATAGGGCCACGCGGGCCTGCGGTAGCGACGTTGTTGTTATCGGCAACGGGTGCGCCTGCGGCGGTGGTTAATCCTTTCTTGCTCATCAATGCCTCCCTAAGACCTGGGTCAAGTGGTTACAGAAAATGTTAAATATAGACCATATTTATAATGTGACTACATTCATTGCCGGAACACTGTTGCACTTTCCGCCGTCGTGGTTCATTGATCTTGTCCCCGGAAATGGTGTCTTTTCATTTCCTTACACTCAAGGAAATATTGGCATTTTCTAACGCGTTAATAAGATAATGCGCCACGCCATCCAATGGCGTTTTCAAGGGCAGCCCTTTTTCTTTTTCAGGAACCAAGGAATGAATAAATTACTTTTAGCCGGCGGCGCGGGTTTGCTGCTGGTTTCTGCAGGTGCCAGCGCGATTGGCGTGAGTGCTGAAGTCGGCAAGGAATACACTAATCTCGGCGTGGGTTTTGGCACCGAAAGCAGCGGCATTGCGGTAACCGGTAACTACGCGCACAACGACGACAACGGCGATGCCGTGGGTCTTGGCCTCGGCTTTAATATTCCTCTGGGGCCGATGATGGCAACCGTGGGGGGGCGTGGCGTTTACCTGCATCCAAAAGATCGCAAAGAAGGTTATGCGGTTGCGGCCGGCGGCGGCCTGAAATGGCCAATTACGCCTGATATTGCGGTGTTTGGCGATTACTACTACTCGCCAGATTCGCTGTCCAGCGGCGTGAAGGACTATAAAGAAGCAAGCGCAGGCGCAAGCTGGAACTTTATGCGTCCGTTCTCGGCTCAGGTGGGCTACCGTTACATCAGCCTTGGCGGCAAAGACGGTGACCGGACCGATACCGTTGCCGACGGTCCGTATGTGGGCGTCAGCGCCAGCTTCTAATTTCTTCCAGCGCGACGCTTCTGTTGCGCTTTTTCTTCCCGCCCGTTGTTCCCGTCTGCGCTATAGTGGGGCGTTCCCTTGCTGCGGAGTAGAAGATGTTAAAAGTAGAAATGCTGTCGACCGGTGACGAAGTGCTGTACGGGCAAATTACCGATACCAATGCAGCCTGGCTTGCCGATTATTTCTTTCACCAGGGTTTACCGATGTCGCGCCGTAATACGGTGGGCGACAGCCTTCCTGACCTGATTGCCATACTGCAAGAGCGCAGCCACCAGGCCGACGTACTGATTGTTAACGGCGGTCTGGGGCCCACAAGCGATGATTTAAGCGCGCTGGCGGCGGCTACCGCTGCGGGCGTTGAGCTGGTTGAGCATGCCGAATGGCTAGCCTGGATGGAGCAGTTTTTCGCCGAGCGTGGGCGAGTGATGGCCCCGAGCAACCGCAAGCAGGCACAAATTCCGGCCAACAGCGAAATGATCGACAACCCCGTGGGCACTGCCTGCGGTTTTGCAATGACCTTAAACCGCTGCCTGATGTTCTTCACGCCCGGCGTGCCATCAGAATTTAAGGCGATGGTAGATAAAGAAATTATGCCCCGGCTGCGCACGCGTTTTACGCTCCCTGAACCTCCAATATGCCTGCGTTTAACCACCTTTGGGCGCTCCGAAAGCGAGCTGGCGCAATGTCTTGATCCGCTGACGTTGCCGGAGAATGTGGTGATGGGGTATCGCTCGTCTATGCCGATTATCGAGCTTAAGCTCACCGGCCCGGCCAGCCAGCGTGAGGCGATGGAAGCGGTATGGCCAGAGGTGCGCCGTGTCGCCGGTGATAGCCTGATTTTTGAAGGAACCGAAGGGCTTCCGGCGCAAATAGCCCGCCGCCTCGCCGAGCGTTCACTGACTATCGCCGTGAGCGAACAGTTTACCGGCGGCCTGCTGGCGCTACAGCTGACAAGGGCGCAGGCTGCGCTGAAAGCTAGCCGTGTTTTACCGCAGGAGGCTGGCACGCTGGCGGAAGCGCTGAAGGCCAGCGCAGATCTGCGCCAGAGCCAGCAAAGCGGCGTGGCTCTGGTTATTGCCGGTGAGGAAGAGAGGCAAATCAACTTTGCTCTCTCCACGCCGGACGGCACCTTTGGCCTTGGCGTGAAGTTTGGTACCAGCCGCCATGCGCTGGCCATTCGTCAGGAAGTGTGCGCCATGATGGCGCTTAACGTGCTGCGTCGCTGGCTCAACGACCAGCCGCTGGAAACCGAGCACGGCTGGATTAAGGTTGTGGAATCAGCCAGCCTCTAAGCATCAGGCGAGCGCCCGTGCCAGCAGCGTAATCGGGTGCTCGCAGCGTTTGCTGGTGGACATCTCTATCTGCCATTTACAGGTTTCACAGTCGGTGACTACCAGGTCAACGCCGCTCTCTTCTATCTGCTGGAACAGCGGCGCGCCGATACGCTGGGAGGTCGGATAGTTTTCTTTTTTAAACCCATAGGTGCCGGCGATGCCGCAGCATTGGGAGTCCAGCATCACCAGCTCCACGCCGGGAATTCGGCGCAGCAGCTCAACGGAGTAAAGCGTCCAGCCCATTTTTTCCATATGACACGGCGTATGGTAAGCGATGCGAAGCGGCGTATTTTTTAGCGCTAATGTTCTGCCATCCTCTTCCAGAAGTTTCCAGATATAGCGGGTTGCCAGCTCAATGTGATCGCGGATCGGCGTGGTATCAACGCCGAGAATGTGCGGGTATTCATCGCGCAGGGTGAAGGTGCAGGTCGAAGAAGTTGCCACGACCGGTAGCCCGCGCTGAATAACCGCTTCTTCAAGCGAACTGGCATTTACCGCCGCCTGTTTTTTTGCCTTTTCAATAAAGCCGTTGGCGATGAGCGGTACGCCGCAGCACTTCTCTCTTTTCAGTAACTGAACGCCGATGCCCATCGCGTTAAGCACTTTAACCATATCTTTGCCGAGCTGGGGATGGTTGTAGTTCACGAAGCAGCCGTGGAAGAACGCGACCTGCTGCGGGAAGGTGGCCTGGCGCGCCGCCTGGCGTCGATACCACTGGCGGAAGGTGCCGAAGGAGTATTTGGGCAGTTCGCGGTGGGAATCAATGTTGAGCGCTTTATCCAGCAGCTTACGTACGGGCTTCATGCCGGTGGTGGCATTGACCAGCGGGGCAAAAGGCGTGGAGAGCGTGCCCATTAAATCGGTATGGCTGAGAATCGCGTCGCGCAGGGAAGGTTTATGCTCACCGTATCTGGCACGCGCCCGCTGGATGATGTCGCCAATTTTGACCTCGGACGGGCAGGAGACTTCGCAGCGTTTGCAGTTGGTGCAGTACTTCAGCGCGTCGTCATACAGCGAGGGATCTTTTAGTCTCAGCCTTTCGCCGTCGGGCCCGGCCTGTTTTGGCCCCGGATATTCCGGGCGTACGCGGCTAACCGGGCAGGCTGTGGTGCAGACCGTGCATTTAATACAGCTTTCAAAGCTGGTTTCATCAAGCAGGTTCATGGCAAGCCTCCGCGGCAGCAAGGATTTGTTCGGCAACACAGAGCGCCGTGAGCATAGAAACACCGGCCCCGCATCCTTGCTGGATGGGGTTAAAACCGCCCAGCACAGAGCCAATGGCATAAAGATTTCGCGTGTGTTCACCGTCATGGCTCGGCTGAAGCCGGGTATTCACTTTTAGCCCAAACTGCAGCCAGGGCTGAGGCGTAAAGAAATCGGTCTCACTCCATGAGGCGCGATCCCCCGGTACCTCCACGTCCAGCCCGAAGATAGGCTCAAAAACTCGCTGCCTGTCAGCTTCCAGCCCGCCGCTGAAAAAGCTTCCGCTGGCCAGAATGACATGACGGGTACGTAACGGAACTTCACGGTGATTTTTGGTGAACAGGGCGTTGATGCAGCCTCGTTCTAACTGAGCGCCGATGACGGTGTCTCCCGGCATGATAAGCCCGCCGAGGGATTGAAAGCGGCGGCGAAGCGCATTGTGGAGCCTCATTCCAGGTACAGAGGGCGGCAGGGTTGGGAGCAGTTTTACCGGCACGTTTAGCGCCTGCTGCAGGGCTGAAACCGTACTCTCTTCCAGACCGAAACAGGCGGGAAGGATCATCGCTTCACCGCTGCCCAATAGCAGCCTGAGTTCATCCACCAATGCCTGGTGATTTTCCGGCAGATCCAGCACCCGGGCGATGTTTACGGCGCGAAACTCGCTTGGGTTATCACGTAATACGTCAAGCACGGGTAAGGTGAGTTCGGCGACGTGTGCGGCACAGCCCGAGGACGAAAGCGAACCGGCCACCAGCTCTGCCTGAAAGTCCAGAAAACCTGCGATATTAATTACCGTCACTTTTTGCCACGGCAGTGGAGCCTGAGGCACCTCCGGCGGGCTTAGCCAGCAGGCTCTTTGCTTACCCAGCGGGGTGATTCTCAGGTGGTTTTGGCGATAATGGCCCGTCAAGGGGATGCCAGCCCTTGCCAGCAGTTGTTCGCTTTCTGCGGCAAAAGCCAACACGCTTTCTTTGCCCATCAGGCTGTAGGGATGTTGGGGGGCCTGTTCAGCCAGGCTTTCCAGCGCGGCCTCAGGCTCCTGAACCGGGCTGCCGTCCGGCAGCGCCGAGAGCAAATCCAGCGAGCCGGAAGAGAAGTGCAGGGCGCTTTGCCCGCGGCTGACGATAGCGCAGCGTTGCCCGTTTTCCGCCAGCTTTATGCCTGCGGTCAGTCCGGCCAGGCCGCTGCCGATGATGATAGTGTCGAATTTCATCCCTGTTCTCCGTTATCCAGGCCGCACAATCCCTGGTAAACCCAGGTGGTAAATTCGCTTTCGCGCAACGCATTTCCCCAGGCTATCGGGCGGACGCCTTTCCAGCGTTCGTTGAGGAAGTGGGAAAGCTGTTCCAGAGATTGTGCCGGTGTGGTGAGCTGGAAGCGCTGCAGCAGGCCCGCGGCACGGCAGGCGCAAAGTTCGCCCTGGCAGGTACCCATGCCCACACGCGTTCTGCGGCGTAAATCACCCAGGCTTTTTACGCCGAGGGCGTCGATGGCATAGCGAACCTCACCGGAGGTGACGGCTTCGCATTCGCAAACCAGGCTGTTGCTAAGCCGGCTGTTATTCAGCAGGCGGGTAGCGCGATCGCCGTGCCGCCAGACGGCCGACCCGCGAATCGTAGGCGGTAAGGAGATAACTTTGCCCAGCGTTTGCTCTGCCGTTTGTTCGGAGCCCGGCAGCGGCGTCGAAGCTGTGGAGCAGGGGATATTGTTCCCAAGCCGCTCGCAAACCAGGTCGGTGGCCCATTCCGCCATCAGGCGGTAGGTCATGAGTTTGCCGCCGGTAATGGTGATAAAGCCGTCCATACCGTCGCGTTTTGCGTGATCCAACAGCACAATCCCACGGCTGACGCTGCGCCCCGTCGGATCGTTATCGCTGGCGACCAGAGGCCTGACGCCTGCGTAGGCCCGAAGAATGCGGGTTCGGCCCAGTACCGGAGCCAGTTTTTCACCTTCACGGATCAGAATATCTACCTCATCCGGCGTGACGGACATATTGTCAATCTGGTCGTAGTCAATGTGCGTGGAGGTGGTGCCAATAAGCGAGATGGTGTCGCCGGGGACAAGGATATCGGCGTCTGCCGGTTTACGGCAGCGGTTGATGACCATGTTATTGATTCTGTGGCCGAGGATCAGCAGCGCGCCTTTAGCCGGGAACATTTTTACGTTGAGATCGGCGTATTCCGCGATGCGTTGCCCCCAGATACCCGCAGCATTAACCACCATAGGCGCGCGGAATTCTCCTGCTTGCCTGGTGAGATGATTGAATACGCGCACGCCGCAAACCCGGGAGCCTTCGCGAATCAGGCCGGTGATTTCGCAGCCTGTCAGAACTTCAGCCCCGTGTTCCTTCGCATCGAGCATATTGGCTGCGGTCAGGCGGAAAGGATCGACCGTCCCGTCCGGCACGCGAACGGCACCGATTAACGTTGGGTTTGCGGACGGCTCCAGCCGCAGCGCTTCTTTGGGATCAAGCGCTTGTGCATCGATACCGGCCTGGCGACAGGCGGTGATAAATCCGCTTTGAAACGCGAGATCGTCTTCCGGAAGGGTGATAAACAGGCCGTCCGTAGGTTCGATGCAGTGGCGGGCGATGCGCCGCAGAATGCGGTTTTCTTCGATACACTCTTTTGCGGATTCACCGTCGGTGACCGCATAGCGAGCGCCGCTGTGGAGCAGGCCATGATTGCGGCCCGTCGCGCCTGTAGCGATGTCATGGCGCTCGAGCAGCAGCACTTTCAGCCCGCGTCGGGCGCAGTCGCGCGCGATCCCGGCGCCGGTTGCTCCTCCGCCGATAATAATCACGTCCGTTTCTCTGCTCACATGGCGTTCCTTTTATCCCTTCTTTATTTACCGTTATTCAGCCATAAATAAAGTACGAAATGTTTGATTGCGAGCAAATTCGAGCAATAAACGAAAGTTATTCATGACGAAATGCACCTTTTCGCCTTTTTGTAATAAAAATGTAACATTGTGTGCGATGTTTCACAGTAAATACGCGCATAGATAACTAACATGCGCTCGCAAAAGAACATTTGGCGGGAGCCGCTTGCTCCCGCTGAACACCAACGCCACGGAGGCTCGTATGTTAAGTATCTTCAAACCCGCCGCGCATAAGACGCGTTTGTCAGAGGAGCAGATAGATCCGACCTATCGCCGCCTGCGCTGGCAAATTTTCATGGGTATCTTCTTCGGTTATGCGGCTTACTATCTGGTAAGGAAAAACTTCACCCTTGCGATGCCGTATCTGGTGGAGCAGGGCTTCTCCCGCGGCGATCTCGGTTTTGCACTTTCCGGGATTTCGATTGCCTACGGATTTTCGAAATTCATCATGGGATCGGTCTCTGACCGTTCGAATCCGCGCGTTTTCCTGCCTGCCGGGTTGATTCTCGCCGCCGCCGTCATGCTATTTATGGGCTTTGTGCCGTGGGCAACGTCCAGCATCGCCGTGATGTTTGTGCTGCTGTTCGCCTGTGGCTGGTTCCAGGGCATGGGGTGGCCGCCGTGTGGGCGCACCATGGTGCACTGGTGGTCGCAGAAGGAGCGTGGGAGCATTGTTTCCGTCTGGAACTGCGCCCATAACGTGGGCGGTGGTCTTCCTCCACTGCTGTTCCTGTTGGGCATGGCGTGGTTTAACGACTGGCATGCGGCGCTGTATATGCCTGCTTTTGCGGCGATCGTTGTGGCGATTATTGCTTTCGGTTTGATGCGTGATACGCCGCAATCCTGTGGCCTGCCGCCGATTGAAGAGTACAAAAACGACTACCCGGACGATTACAGTGAGAAAGCGGAAGAAGAGCTGACGGCGAAGCAGATCTTCATGAAGTATGTCTTCCCGAACCGCCTGCTGTGGTACATCGCCATTGCCAACGTGTTTGTCTATCTGCTGCGCTACGGCATTCTGGACTGGTCGCCAACTTACCTGAAAGAAGTGAAGCACTTCGCGCTGGATAAATCCTCGTGGGCCTACTTCCTTTATGAGTACGCGGGTATCCCCGGCACGCTGCTTTGCGGCTGGATGTCGGACAAGGTATTTAAAGGTAACCGTGGCGCAACCGGCGTGTTCTTCATGGTGCTGGTGACAATTGCCACCGTGGTTTACTGGCTCAACCCGCCGGGCAATCCGGGCGTGGACATGGCCTGTATGATTGTTATCGGCTTCCTGATTTATGGCCCTGTGATGCTGATTGGCCTGCATGCGCTGGAGCTTGCCCCGAAGAAAGCCGCAGGCACGGCGGCGGGCTTTACCGGACTGTTTGGCTACCTGGGCGGCTCGGTCGCGGCCAGCGCCATTGTCGGCTATACCGTGGACTTCTTCGGCTGGGACGGCGGCTTTATCGTGATGATTGGCGGCAGCGTTTTGGCCGTGCTGCTGCTGATTGTGGTGATGATTGGCGAGCGTAAGCATCGCGATGAAAAATTGTTGAAGAACGGCTAAGGGGAGCAGAATGAAACTGATGGCAAAATCCTTACTGGCGGGCGTGGTGCTGGTGGCGACCAGCAGCGTATTCGCCCAGACCACGGACAAAATAGTGATTGCCCACCGGGGTGCCAGCGGCTATCTGCCTGAGCATACGTTGCCGGCAAAAGCGATGGCCTACGCTCAGGGCGCGGACTACCTTGAGCAAGATCTGGTGATGACCAAAGACGACAGGCTGGTGGTGCTTCATGACCACTATCTGGACAGGGTGACCGACGTCGCGAAGCGCTTCCCGGACCGTGCACGTAAAGATGGCCGCTACTACGCCATCGACTTTACGCTGGCGGAAATCAAGTCCCTCAGGTTCACCGAAGGTTTTGATATCGTTGACGGCAAGCAGGTGCAGACCTATCCGGGGCGCTTCCCGATGGGCAAATCCGACTTCCGGGTGCACACCTTTGAAGAAGAAATCGAGTTTGTTCAGGGGCTGAACCATTCCACCGGCAAGAACATCGGCATTTATCCTGAGATAAAAGCGCCGTGGTTCCACCATCAGGAAGGGAAGGATATCGCGGCGAAAACCCTCGAGGTGCTCAAGCGATACGGCTACACCGGCAAGCAGGATAAGGTTTATCTCCAGTGCTTTGACGCCGCAGAGCTTAAGCGCATTAAAAACGAGCTTGAGCCGAAAATGGGCATGAACCTTAATCTGGTGCAGCTTATCGCCTATACCGACTGGAATGAGACTCAGGAAAAACAGCCGGACGGCAAGTGGGTGAACTACAGCTACGACTGGATGTTTAAGCCTGGCGCGATGAAGCAGATAGCCCAGTATGCCGACGGTATCGGCCCGGACTACCACATGCTGGTGGAGAAGGCATCAACCAAAGGCAAAGTGAAGCTCAGCGATATGGTAACCGAAGCGCACGCCAGCAAACTGACGGTGCATCCTTATACGGTGAGGGCGGACGCGCTGCCGGACTACGTCAGCGATGTGAATCAGCTGTATGACGTGCTGTACAACAAAGCCGGCGTGGACGGGCTGTTTACCGACTTCCCGGACAAAGCTGTGCGGTTTCTTAATAAGCCGTAATCATTAATGAAAAAGGCCGCATTCGCGGCCTTTTTAACAACTACATCTCGATTTCTATATCGCCCCGGGCCTTGCAGCAGCAGGGGAGAATTTCACCGGGCTGGATAAACGCCAGGGGCTCGGTCAGCCACTGCACTTCACCCGCCAGCAGCCGGGTGCGGCATGAGCCGCAATAGCCTTCCCGACACTGATACTCTACGCAGACTTTGTGGGACTCCAGCGCCGCCAGTAGCGAAGGGTGTTCCTCTTCGCTCATCAGCTGCGCGCCGGTAATGCTGAGCGTGATACGGCTCATTGCTTACAGCTGGAAGTTGCTCAGATCGTCGGTATCGACTTCCGAGTCAATCTGGCCCACCAGATAGGAGCTGACTTCAACTTCCTGCGGGGCAACCTGCACGTTATCGGACACCAGCCACGCGTTGATCCACGGAATCGGGTTAGAACGGGTCTGGAACGGCAGGTCGAGGCCCACGGCCTGCATGCGGATGTTGGTGATGTACTCCACATACTGGCAGAGGATGTCTTTGTTCATCCCAATCATCGAGCCGTCGCGGAACAGGTATTCGGCCCACTCTTTTTCCTGCTGGGCGGCCAGCACGAACAGGTCGTAGCATTCCTGACGACATTCAACGGCGATTTCCGCCATTTCGGGATCGTCTTCTCCGCTGCGCAGCAGGTTCAGCATATGCTGAGTGCCGGTCAGGTGCAGGGCTTCATCACGGGCAATCAGCTTGATGATTTTGGCGTTACCTTCCATCAGTTCGCGCTCGGCGAAGGCGAAGGAGCAGGCGAAGCTTACGTAGAAGCGAATCGCTTCCAGGGCGTTAACGCTCATCAGGCAGAGGTACAGCTGTCGTTTCAGCGCGCGCAGGTTCACGGTAACGGTTTTGCCGTTCACGTTGTGCGTGCCTTCGCCCAGCAGATGCCAGTAGCTGGTCATCTCAATCAGGTCGTCGTAGTAGCCAGAGATGTCTTTGGCGCGCTTGAGGATTTCCTGGTTGGTCACGATATCGTCGAAGACAATCGCCGGATCGTTCACGATGTTGCGGATGATGTGGGTGTAGGAGCGAGAGTGAATGGTCTCGCTAAACGCCCAGGTTTCGACCCAGGTTTCCAGTTCAGGAATAGAAATCAGCGGCAGCAGCGCAACGTTCGGGCTGCGGCCCTGGATGGAGTCAAGCAGCGTCTGGTACTTCAGGTTGCTGATGAAGATGTGTTTCTCATGCTCCGGCAGCGCCTGGAAGTCGATACGGTCGCGGGAGACGTCCACTTCTTCCGGACGCCAGAAGAAGGAGAGCTGCTTTTCAATCAGCTTTTCGAAGATGTCGTATTTCTGCTGGTCGTAGCGCGCCACGTTAACCGACTGGCCAAAGAACATAGGCTCGGCGAGCTGATCGTTTTTCGTCTGTGAAAAAGTAGTGTAAGCCATTTATTTGTATTCCATAATTTTTTCCCCTCACCCTGACCCTCTCCCAAAGGGAGAGGGAACTGGCCCGGTGCCGGGAGAAACAGAGGTGAGGGAAAAACGAAAATCAGATTTTACATGCACCGCTTTCGCAGCCATCGTCCTGGATGGAAGGAGCCAGGTCATCCTGAGTATCTTCCGCGCCGTCGCGGGTGTTTTGATAGTACAGGGTTTTCACGCCGAATTTATAGGCGGTGAGCAGATCCTTCAGCAACTGCTGCATCGGCACTTTGCCCGACGGGAAGCGCGTTGGATCGTAGTTGGTGTTGGCAGAGATCGACTGGTCGATAAACTTCTGCATCAGGCCAACCAGCTGCAGATAACCGTCGTTGCTCGGCATTTCCCACAGCAGCTCGTAGTTGTTTTTCAGCGCTTCATAATCCGGCACGACCTGGCGCAGGATCCCGTCTTTCGACGCTTTAATGCTGATGTGGCCGCGCGGCGGCTCAATGCCGTTGGTGGCGTTAGAGATCTGCGAGGAGGTCTCAGACGGCATCAGGGCAGAAAGCGTGGAGTTGCGCAGGCCGTGAGTTTTGATGGACTCACGCAGGCCTTCCCAGTCCAGATGCAGCGGCTCGTTGCTGATAGCATCCAGGTCTTTCTTATAGGTATCGATCGGCAGAATGCCTTTCGCATAGGTGGTTTCGTTGAACCACGGGCAGGCGCCTTGCTCTTTCGCCAGCTCGTTTGAGGCTTTCAGCAGGTAGTACTGAATCGCTTCGAAGGTCTTGTGCGTCAGGTTGTTTGCGCTGCCGTCAGAGTAACGCACGCCGTGCTTCGCCAGATAGTAGGCAAAGTTAATCACCCCGATACCCAGCGTACGACGACCCATTGCGCCGCGTTTCGCCGCCAGAATTGGGTAATCCTGATAGTCGAGCAGGGCGTCGAGGGCGCGTACCGCCAGCACGGCCATCTCTTCCAGGTCTGCCAGGCTTTCGATCACGCCAAGGTTGAACGCGGACAGCGTACACAGGGCAATTTCGCCGTTTTCATCGTTCACGTCGTCCAGCGGTTTGGTCGGCAGGGCGATTTCCAGGCACAGGTTTGACTGGCGTACCGGCGCAATCGCCGGATCGAACGGGCTGTGGGTGTTGCAGTGGTCAACGTTCTGGATGTAGATACGGCCGGTAGAGGCGCGTTCCTGCATCATCAGAGAGAACAGCTCGACCGCTTTCACGCGCTGTTTGCGGATGCTGTCGTCTTTCTCGTACTTGGTGTAGAGGCGCTCGAACGCATCCTGGTCAGCGAAGAAAGCATCATACAGCCCCGGCACGTCAGACGGGCTGAACAGAGTGATCTCTTCGCCCTTCAGCAGGCGGGTGTACATCAGCTTGTTGATCTGTACGCCGTAGTCCATGTGACGCACGCGGTTGCCTTCTACGCCACGGTTGTTTTTCAGCACCAGCAGGCTTTCAACTTCCAGGTGCCACATTGGGTAGAACAGGGTGGCAGCCCCGCCGCGCACGCCGCCCTGAGAGCAGGACTTCACCGCGGTCTGGAAGTGTTTGTAGAACGGGATACAGCCGGTGTGGAACGCTTCCCCGCCGCGAATCGGGCTGCCCAGCGCACGAATACGGCCGGCGTTGATGCCGATGCCTGCGCGCTGAGAAACATACTTCACGATAGCGCTGGAGGTGGCGTTGATTGAATCCAGGCTGTCGCCGCACTCGATCAGGACGCAGGAGCTGAACTGGCGAGTAGGGGTGCGCACGCCGGACATGATTGGCGTAGGCAGAGAAATTTTGAAGGTGGAAACCGCGTCATAGAAACGCTTAACGTAGCTGAGGCGGGTTTCACGCGGGTAGCCGGAGAACAGGCAGGCGGCGACCAGAATATACAGGAACTGCGCGCTCTCGTAGATTTCGCCAGAGACGCGGTTCTGCACGAGGTATTTACCTTCGAGCTGTTTAACGGCCGCGTAGGAGAAGTTCATATCACGCCAGTGATCGATGAAATCGTTCATCTGCTCGAACTCTTCTTCCGTGTAGTCTTCCAGCAGGTGACGATCGTATTTGCCCAGCTCAACCATTTTCACAACCTGATCGTAAAGCTTCGGTGGCTCAAACTGGCCATAAGCTTTTTTACGCAGGTGGAAAATCGCCAGGCGTGCGGCAAGGTACTGGTAATCCGGTGCGTCACGGGAAATCAGGTCGGCGGCAGCCTTGATGATGGTTTCATGAATGTCAGAGGTCTTAATGCCGTCATAAAACTGGATATGGGAACGCAGCTCAACCTGAGAAACGGAGACGTTGTTCAGCCCTTCAGCGGCCCAGTCGAGTACTCGATGAATTTTATCCAGATTGATGCGCTCTTTGCTGCCATCGCGTTTTGTAACCAGCAGACTCTGATTCATGTGAGTTTTACCTGTCCGTGAGATGAGTTTTCCCCTGATTTATGCACATTTGCCAGCCTGTGACTAACTCTGTGGATAAATACTATATATAGGGGGTGGGTGACAAAATGGTCACTAGATGGTGAGTATTCTAGTAAGGAATCCGTTCAGTACAAGTATTGATTTCATCAATAAAATGAGGTTCCCCAGGGCGCTTTTTTCGTAAGTCCACGTCACGTAAGGCTTGAGGGAATTGTCAATGGGATGCAAAAAAAATGAAAATTTTGATCGGGTGCTGATTTCTTAAACTTCATCGATAATTGCGCAACGATTCTGGCGCAATTATCGATAATCAATCCTTATACGATATGCCGATTTATGCTTCAGTATGCAGCATATAATTAACATCTACCCCTGGGCCGAGCTTGAACACATTGGTGACGGGGTTGAAATGTAAGCCGGTCATGTGGCGCTCGCGGAGAGGGGTTTCATCCACCCAGCGTAACAGCTCGGCGGGCTTGATGAACTTTTTAACATCGTGCGTGCCTTTCGGCACCATGCGCATCACATACTCAGCGCCGACGACGGCCATCAGCCAGGCTTTGCCGTTGCGGTTGATGGTAGAGAAGAAAACGTGGCCGCCGGGTTTAACCAGGCGAGCACAGGCGTGGACCACCGACTGCGGGTCAGGGACGTGCTCCAGCATTTCCATGCAGGTCACAACGTCATACTGCCCGGCGTGTTTAGTCGCGTGTTCTTCGACCGTCTCCTGGACGTAATTGACCTTAACGCCGCTTTCCAGCGCGTGCAGGCGGGCAACCTGCAGCGGTTCAAAGCCCATGTCCAGGCCGGTGACGTTAGCGCCTTCACGCGCCATGCTCTCCGCAAGAATGCCGCCGCCGCAGCCAACGTCGAGAACGGTTTTGCCGAACAGCCCACCGGCGCGCTGGTTGATATAGCCTAAACGCAGCGGGTTGATGCGGTGCAGCGGCTTAAATTCACCTTCCAGATCCCACCAGCGGGAAGCGACAGCTTCAAATTTGGCGATTTCCTCGTGGTCGACGTTCTGCGTAACCGGTTGGTTTTCAGCATTCATTACAGCGGTGACTCCTTGCAGATGTTAAGGCAGGCAGTATATCAGGCTAACGGCGTGAATAAAGCGCCGACAATTGCGTTCAGGTTTCCCCACACAGGGCCGGATGTGTTATAATTTGCGACCTTTGAATCCGGGAAAACAGTAGAGGGATAGCGGTTACATGAGCGACCTTGCCAGAGAAATTACGCCGGTCAACATTGAGGAAGAGCTTAAGAGCTCGTATCTGGATTATGCGATGTCGGTTATTGTCGGCCGCGCACTGCCAGATGTCCGAGATGGACTTAAGCCGGTACACCGTCGCGTACTATACGCGATGAACGTATTGGGCAATGACTGGAACAAAGCATACAAAAAATCCGCCCGTGTTGTTGGTGACGTAATCGGTAAATATCACCCCCATGGTGATACCGCGGTTTACGACACCATCGTCCGTATGGCACAGCCATTTTCCCTGCGTTACATGCTGGTCGACGGCCAGGGTAACTTCGGTTCCGTAGACGGCGACTCCGCCGCGGCGATGCGTTATACGGAAATCCGTATGTCGAAAATCGCCCACGAACTGATGGCAGACCTGGAAAAAGATACGGTTGATTTCGTCGATAACTACGACGGCACCGAAAAAATTCCGGACGTCATGCCAACCAAAATTCCTAACCTGCTGGTAAACGGTTCATCCGGTATCGCAGTTGGGATGGCGACCAACATTCCGCCACACAACATTACCGAAGTCATCAACGGCTGCCTCGCGTATATCGAAGACGAGAACATCAGCGTTGAAGGCCTGATGGAGCACATCCCTGGCCCGGACTTCCCGACTGCCGCTATCATTAACGGCCGCCGCGGTATTGAAGAAGCCTACCGTACCGGTCGCGGTAAAATTTATATTCGTGCCCGCGCCGAAGTAGAAGCGGATGCGAAAACCGGCCGCGAAACTATCATCGTTCATGAAATTCCTTATCAGGTGAACAAAGCTCGCCTGATCGAGAAAATCGCCGAGCTGGTGAAAGACAAACGTGTAGAAGGCATTAGCGCCCTGCGCGATGAGTCTGACAAAGACGGTATGCGTATTGTTATTGAGATTAAGCGCGACGCCGTTGGTGAAGTGGTGCTCAATAACCTTTACTCCCAGACCCAGCTGCAGGTTTCCTTCGGTATCAACATGGTGGCACTGCACCATGGTCAGCCGAAGATAATGAACCTGAAAGATATTCTTTCTGCTTTTGTGCGTCACCGTCGCGAAGTGGTTACCCGTCGTACCATTTTCGAACTGCGTAAAGCGCGCGATCGTGCCCATATCCTCGAAGGTCTGGCGATCGCCCTGGCGAACATCGACCCGATCATTGAGCTGATTCGTCACTCGCCAAATGCCGCAGAGGCAAAAGCTGGCCTGATTGCTCGTTCGTGGGATCTGGGTAACGTTGCCGCGATGCTGGAACGTGCCGGTGACGACGCCGCGCGTCCTGAGTGGCTGGAGCCCGAGTTTGGTATCCGCGACGGCCAGTACTTCCTCACCGAGCAGCAGGCTCAGGCGATTCTGGATCTGCGTCTGCAGAAACTGACCGGCCTCGAGCACGAAAAACTGCTCGACGAGTATAAAGAGCTGCTGGAGCAGATAGCCGAACTGCTGCATATCCTGGGCAGCGCAGAGCGCCTGATGGAAGTTATCCGTGAAGAGCTGGAAGCGATGCGCGATCAGTTCGGCGACAACCGCCGCACCGAGATCACGGCTAACACCGCGGATATCAACATTGAAGACCTGATCAACCAGGAAGACGTGGTGGTCACCCTGTCTCACCAGGGCTATGTGAAGTATCAGCCGCTGACCGATTATGAAGCGCAGCGCCGTGGTGGCAAAGGCAAGTCAGCCGCACGTATTAAAGAAGAAGACTTTATTGACCGCCTGCTGGTGGCCAACACCCATGACACGATCCTGCTGTTCTCCAGCCGTGGTCGCCTGTACTGGATGAAGGTTTATCAGCTGCCGGAAGCGAGCCGTGGCGCACGTGGTCGCCCAATTGTGAACCTGCTGCCGCTTGAGCAGGACGAGCGCATCACCGCGATTCTGCCGGTGCGCGAGTACGCAGAAGGCATCAACGTGTTCATGGCGACCGCAAGCGGCACCGTGAAGAAAACCGCGCTGACCGACTTCAGCCGTCCACGTTCTGCGGGCATCATCGCCGTTAACCTCAATGAGGGTGACGAGCTGATTGGCGTTGATTTAACCAACGGCAGCGATGAAGCCATGCTGTTCTCGGCGGCGGGTAAAGTGGTGCGCTTCAAAGAAGACGCCGTTCGTACCATGGGCCGTACCGCAACGGGCGTTCGCGGTATCAAGCTTGCCGGTGACGATAAAGTCGTTTCCTTGATCATTCCACGCGGTGAAGGCGCGATTCTGACCGTGACTCAAAACGGCTACGGTAAACGTACCGCTGCGGCAGAATACCCAACCAAGTCTCGTGCAACGCAGGGCGTTATCTCCATCAAAGTAACCGAGCGCAACGGCAGCGTTGTTGGCGCGGTGCAGGTGGAAGATACCGACCAGATCATGATGATCACCGATGCCGGTACGCTGGTGCGTACTCGCGTGTCTGAAGTCAGCGTGGTTGGGCGTAACACCCAGGGCGTCATCCTCATCCGTACCGCGGAAGACGAAAACGTTGTGGGTCTGCAGCGCGTAGCTGAGCCTGTGGACGACGAAGATCTGGACAGCATCGACGGCAGCGTCGCGGAAGGGGACGATGAAATCGCTCCGGAAGCGGATACTGAAGATGATGCCGCGGACGACGCGGACGAATAATCCGGAATAGTCTGTAAATAAAGGGCCGCATTTGCGGCCTTTTAACGTTCTGACAGTAAAGGAATAAGCGTGGTTATTCCTTTACTGTGGTTATCTGAAGAAAATCAATGAATTGATTTCCCTGGTTTATTTGCAACTGCTCTCTGGAAGAACGATGCTTGTCTAAGCACAGTTCTGTATCTGGAAGGCCGCTTTTGCGGCCTTTTTTGTTTGCCGTTGCGGGCCAGGGGTTTTGCGGCTACCTTAAGCGCATCTCTATTTACTCTCTCGCGTACCGCCAGGCTTAATTTGAAATATCTCGTCTCTTTTCGAAGCACCCTTAAAATTTCGCGTTACCTGTTCAGGGCGTTAGCGCTGCTGCTCTGGCTGCTGATCGCGCTGTTTTCCGTGTTTTACATCGTTAACGCGCTGCACGATAAAGAGTCGGAGATTCGTCAGGAATTTAACATCAGCTTTGACCAGGCCCAGCGCTATATCCAGCGTACCTCGGACGTGGTGAAAGAGCTGAAGTACATTGCTGAGAACCGCCTTACCGCGCCAAATGGCGTCCTGCCGCCGCTCGAACAAAGCGCCGATAAAACCGATGCGCCAACGTTTATGCCGCTGTTCCCGGACTCGGACTGCTCGGCGGTCAGCGCGACGTGGCGAAGTTCGCTGCAGTCTCTTTCATGGTTCCTGCGCTACTGGCGCGATAACTTCTCAGCGGCCTACGATCTCAACCGGGTATTTCTGATTGGCGGCGATAATTTGTGTATGGCGGACTTTGGGCTGCGTGATATGCCGCTGGAGCGGGAGAGCGCGCTGAAAACGCTGCACGAGCGCATTATGAAATACCGCACCGCGCCGCAGGATGAACGAGCCAATAGCATCTACTGGATTGGGCAGGGGCCGCGCGCCGGTATTGGTTATTTTTATACCCTGACGCCGGTTTATCTGGCGACCCGCCTGCAGGCGCTGCTGGGCATTGAGCAAACGGTACGCATGGAGAACTTCCTGACGCCGGGCACGCTGCCCATCGGGGTGACCATTCTGGATGAAAACGGTCATCCATTAATTTCTCTGACCGGCCCGGAATCTCGTATTGAACCTGAAAGCCGCTGGATTCAGGACCGCTCCTGGTTTGGCTACACCTCGGGCTTTAAAGCGCTGGTATTGAAGAAGAATCTGCCGCCGTCGTCGCTGAGCGTTATCTATTCCGTTCCCGTTGACCTGGTGCTGGAAAGCATCAGGATGCTGATCCTCAATGCCGTGTTACTCAACGTGCTGGTCGGGATTGTGCTGTTTACCCTGGCACGCATGTATGAACGCAGGATTTTTATCCCTGCCGAAAGCGATGCCCAGCGGCTGGAGGAGCACGAGCAGTTCAACCGGAAAATTGTCGCGTCTGCGCCGGTGGGTATCTGTATCCTGCGAACGCAGGACGGTACCAATATTCTGAGTAACGAACTGGCGCACAATTACCTCAATATGCTGACCCACGAGGACAGGCAGCGGCTGACGCAGATTATCTGCGGTCAGCAGGTTAATTTTGTCGATGTGGTGACCAGCAATCATACCAATCTGCAGATTAGCTTTGTGCATTCGCGCTACCGCAATGAGAACGTGGCGATTTGCGTGCTGGTTGACGTGAGCGCCCGCGTGAAGATGGAAGAATCGCTGCAGGAGATGGCTCAGGCGTCCGAGCAGGCCAGCCAGTCGAAGTCCATGTTCCTTGCCACCGTCAGCCACGAACTGCGTACGCCGCTGTACGGCATTATCGGTAACCTCGATCTGCTGCAAACGAAAGAGCTGCCGAAGGGCGTCGACAGGCTGGTCACGGCAATGAATAACTCCTCCAGCCTGCTGCTTAAAATCATCAGCGACATTCTCGACTTCTCAAAAATTGAGTCCGAGCAGCTGAAAATTGAGCCTCGCGAGTTTTCACCGCGCGAGGTGATGAGCCACATTACCGCCAACTATCTGCCGCTCGTGGTTCGTAAGCAGCTTGGGCTTTACTGCTTTATCGACGACGACGTACCGCTAACCCTGCAGGGTGACCCGATGCGGCTGCAGCAGGTGATTTCTAACCTGCTTAGCAACGCGATTAAGTTCACCGATATTGGCTGTATCATCCTGCATGTTTCCGTTAACGGAGACTACCTGAGCTTCCGGGTTCGCGATACCGGGGTGGGGATCCCGACCAAAGAAGTCACCAGGCTGTTCGATCCGTTCTTCCAGGTCGGTACCGGCGTGCAGCGCAATTTCCAGGGAACCGGGCTGGGACTGGCGATTTGCGAAAAGCTTATCAGCATGATGGACGGTGATATCTCCGTGGATACCGAAGCGGGAATGGGGAGCCAGTTTACGGTTCGCATCCCGCTGTATCAGGCGCAGTTTGCGCCGAAGAATAACGTCGAAGGGTTGGCGGATAAGCGCTGCTGGCTGGCGGTTCGCAATGATTATCTCAGCAGCTATCTGGAATCTCTGCTGGTGAAAAATGGGCTACAGGCTCACTTCTGGTCGGGCGAAACGCCGGGCAGCGACGATATTCTGATCACCGATGACAATCTTTCTGCTCCGTGGGGCGGACGGGCGGCAATTGTCTTCTGCCGTCGCCATATCGGAATTCCCGTTGAATTTGAGCCTGGCCGTTGGGTCCACAGCGTAGCCGCGCCTCACGAGCTTCTACCTCTGTTGGGGCGGATTTACAGTATTACCGTAGACGTGCCGGGCAGCTCTCCTGCGCTGACGGCGGCGAGCGAAATCAGCGAGCAGAACGACGATATGATGATTCTGGTGGTTGACGATCATCCGATTAACCGTCGCCTGCTGGCGGATCAGCTTGGATCGCTCGGTTACCAGTGCAAGACGGCGAACGACGGCATCGACGCGCTTAACGTGCTCAGCAAAAACCATATTGATATTGTGCTGAGCGACGTCAACATGCCGAACATGGACGGCTATCGCCTGACCCAGCGCATTCGTCAGCTGGGGCTGACGCTGCCGGTCATCGGCGTGACGGCCAATGCGCTGGCGGAAGAGAAACAGCGGTGTCTGGAGTCCGGCATGGACAGCTGCCTGTCTAAACCGGTGACGCTCGACGTTATTAAACAGACGCTGGCGGTTTATACCGCTCGCGTTCGCAGTACCCGTAATGCCTGATAATTCGGTACCATAAAAAAAGCCCCGCGGTTAAATGCGGGGCTTTTTTTCATGCAGATGCGCTAATTACTCTTTGTCCGCTGGCGTCAGGCTCACGGAAGAAAGGTAGTTCAGCAGCGCAATATCGTTTTCCACACCCAGCTTCATCATCGCTGATTTCTTCTGGCTGCTGATTGTTTTGATGCTGCGGTTCAGCTTGCGGGCAATTTCGGTCACCAGGAAACCTTCTGCGAACAGGCGGAGGACTTCACTCTCTTTCGGAGAAAGACGCTTGTCGCCATAGCCGCCGGCGCTGATTTTTTCCAGCAGGCGAGAGACGCTCTCCGGCGTGAATTTTTTACCTTTCTGCAGGGCGGCGAGCGCTTTAGGCAGATCGGTTGGGGCGCCTTGTTTGAGGACGATCCCTTCGATGTCCAGATCCAACACCGCGCTAAGGATAGCCGGGTTGTTGTTCATGGTCAGCACAATGATCGACAGATCCGGGAAGTGACGCTTGATGTATTTAATCAGCGTAATGCCGTCGCCGTATTTGTCGCCCGGCATGGAAAGATCGGTGATTAAAACATTGGCTTCAAGCTTTGGTAAGTTGTTAATAAGCGCCGTGGAGTCTTCGAATTCACCGACAACATTCACCCATTCGATCTGCTCCAGAGACTTACGAATGCCGAACAGAACAATCGGATGGTCGTCAGCAATAATTACGTTCATATTGTTCATCTAATAGGCTACCTTGCTACAGCAGACTTTTGACATAAGCATCAATGTCGCTGATATATTTTTGTATGTTTGGAGCGTCACTTTCACGAATGTGGTGCTCCAACGTTTCACATAACTGTTTGCCGGGCACCAGATTCAGCATCGCAAACACGCCCTTCAGGCGGTGCGCTGTCTGAGCCAGAGCGGCAAAGTCGCCCGCTGCAGATTCAGTATACAGCCTGGTAACATCTTCCGGTACCGTGTCGACAAACAGCGCGTAATAACCGCTGGCGTGCAGCTGAGCGTTTTCATCGCCGCCCAGAGGCGAGTCCGGCGTATCTTCCTCCGCCAGTTGGTTTTCAATCAGCTGCAGAACGGCATCCTGCATCGCATTGCTGATATTAAAGTTGACCCGGAACTGGCCTGGGGCGATTTTCCGCATCCCGTTTTCATCATCGCTTAAAAGCAAGCCCGAAGCAGTAAGATTAGACGGATTATCAGTGAGGAAGATATCAAAGTCTTGACTCGCCAGTCTTTCGTCCGGGGAAATACAGTTTGCGCCCCAGTTTTCCAGCATTCTGGTCACAATGGTACGCACCTCATTGGAGGTGATATCCAGCATTGCCACGACATCATCCAGCAGTTTTTCTTCCTGCATCTCCGCCTGGGGCTCAGCGGCCATTCTGATGTGTAAATTATAGCGCGTGCCGATGTCCGGGCGCGTTTTGATGTTCAGGTGGCCACCGAGCTTGCGCGCAAGGCGATCGCAGAGATAAAACGCGAGACCATTGGCCTGGCCGTAGCGGTCTTCACTTGTCTCGTTAAGGAACGGGAAATGCAGATTATCCACTTCTCCGTTGCCGATCCCGTTGCCGGTATCAAGCACACGGAACAGCAGGCGATCCGGCCCGGCTTCCTCTTCGCTGATTTCAAGCGTAATTTTGCCAATCTGCGTGGTCGTCACCGAGTAATGCAGCAGGAGTTCCAGAATTTTTCGCAGCACGTCTTTGTCGCCGTGGCGTTTTTCATCGGCCGGCAGGTTGTTGTTGATGAGCAGCTGTAGCCCTTTACGCTTGATAATCGGCAGCATCGACAGCGCCACTTCATCGACAAGCGACTGGATGGAAAACTCGCTGGCCTGGGTTTTCCAGCTGTCTGCTTCCAGCATATTCAACAACTGAATTTCATCGACCAGGCGCACAATAGTCTGTGCATCGTTCGAGAGCTGCAGGTGTTTATCGTCGTTAATTTCTGCCGCATGTTCGGCCAGCTGCTTAACCGGAAGCTGTAGCGCCTCGCCAATGTGCTGCATAAAGGCGGCGCGGCCCTGCTGGTTTTTCTCATACAGGCGCTGGGCCTGCTTGAGCTTCTTGTTTACCAGAATTTCACGATCCTGATCGCGGATAACAAAAATCTGCGTGCGCGGCGCTATCTGGCTGCGAAACTGGCGAATCTCATACAGCTCATTATTTACCGTGGCCTGAATAACGCCCTGGTGCTGATCCGCCATCGAAATGATGTTTTGCAAGTTCAGATGGGGCAGCAGGTGGTCGGCAATTTTGTTGCTTATTACCGTGCGATTGGCATCGAGGTCGTGGACCAGCAGGCCAAGCGGCAGGATGGCCACGATCTCTTCGTTTAGCGCCCGCAGGATTTGTAGCTCACCGTTACCCGGATTGCTTTCGGTCTGGCGCTGGGGCTGCTGGCGGAAGGTCGCGAAGCCAAAAACGGCTAACCCGAGCAGCGCAATGTTCAGCAGCAACGGCAGAAGAATGTTTTGCAGCGTATCCATCATCAGCGTACCAAACGGTACCTTCCACACCAGTTGGAGCTGAGTTGTGGCCACCGGTGCGGTGATTTCAATCCGGGCGCTATTAAAATTAATGCTCACGCTGTCCGGATCGTCTTTATCCGTTGCCGTAGCGGCGGCCCGCTGGCGCTCATCTGGCTCGAGCTGGAAGCTGTCCAGCGACATTGTCGGTGGAATAAGATCGTTAATAGGCAAATCAAATGCGACCACGGTGGCCAGATGCCCAGGCTGATTAAAGGTGGTTCGAAGCGTGAAGTAATGGCCGTTTTGCCAGTTTAGCTTGCGCAGCGAAGAGAAACTTTCGCGCTCGTCCAGGGCATTGGCCTGCTGCAGCATCTCTGCCCGGCGTGAGTCCACGATGGTACCAACGCCAGAGTCTTTAAAGCCGGAGGAGAGATCTTTTAGCGGCAGGGTAGAGACCAGGATCATGCTGTTGTCCTGGCCGTTCAGGTAGTACATCGACCAGGGGCTGTTCTCCGCGCCCCAAAGCGTGTCCAGGTAGCCGGATATCCGCTGCGTCATTTCCAGCGTAGAGCTGTCATGGGAGCCAAAGATCAGCGCTTCGGTTTTGCTGCGTGGCTTGTCGAGGTAATACACGTCCTGGCGCAGGCGGGTTTCCTGCAGGTTTTCCCCAGAGGCCGCAGGCGCGGTGGCAATATTGTCGTAGATTTGCCACGTCGCATAGCGATAGGTTTCTACCCGCTTATGCAGGGCATGCGTGATGTCGACAATCTGATAGCTTTTGTCCTTCAGCCAGGCATTAACGGCGCTTTGCACCAGCACGCCCATGGAGACGAGCAGTACGATGGTCAGCAGCAAAAAGAAGCGCGTAATGTTGCCGGGGAACAGTGAGAACTTATTTAGCGACGTATTTTCAGACTGGCTCATTGTATGTAGGTAACCCGGCGAAGCCTCGCCAATCCTGGATGATAGATAGCCCAACTGATTGCGTGGGCCGTTTAGCCTTAGCGTCTTCGCGCCGGCAGACGCTAAGAATACCTTTATATGGCGATACAGTCAGCAATCTGACGCAGTATAGGGGGTTCTCAGGCGTTTTTCAGGTGACTGATTATTAGGATAAATCCTTAAATAAGAATTTACGTTAAGTTACTGAGAGAGATTTGTACAGTTGGGGAAGATTTGTACAGCTATTTGTGGCGAACGCAGAGAGGCAATAAAAGGCTGTTTTTAAGAATCATCTGGGTTGTGCATGAAATATGGAGAAAAAAAGCAGATTGATTAATTAACAGACGTTACAAATTGCATCGGTAGCAGGAGAATATTAAAGTTGTGTAAAGAAGGGCAAAAAAAAACCGGATGCGAGCATCCGGCACTAATAGGGGTAAACGGACATTCAGATTCGAATGACGGTAATAAATAAAGTTAATGATGATAGCGAGAGTGATTTTATCGCTGAAAGTAAGAAAAAAATTATCATTCAGTGCTACTTTTTTATTTTTGGTTTAACTTATTGTTTTTAATGCATTGTTATTATTTTTTGATTATTCATGCTTATATTTTTAGCTATTCGTGCTAAAAAAAGTTCCCTCTGATTTACATTTGGATACATCTATATTGATAAATGAAACATCTATATAGTTTTCGTATCATATTCTCGTTGGATTATTCAGCCTTTGTTTTGGACAATGAATTTGCCGACTGATTAGAGGGTTAATCAGTAAGCAGTGGTAAATAAAATAAGGCATATAACAGAGGGTTAATAAGATGAAAGTTAAAGCACTATCCCTTCTGGTACCGGCTCTGCTGGTAGCAGGCGCTGCAAATGCAGCCGAAATTTATAACAAAGACGGCAATAAATTAGACCTGTACGGTAAAGTTGATGGTCTGCACTATTTCTCCAATGATAAAAGCGCTGACGGCGACCAGACTTACGTTCGCTTCGGCTTCAAAGGCGAAACTCAGATCAACGACCAGCTGACCGGTTACGGCCAGTGGGAATACAACGTTCAGGCGAACAACACTGAAAACTCAAGCGATCAGGCCTGGACTCGTCTGGCGTTTGCTGGTCTGAAGTTCGGTCAGGCGGGTTCTTTTGACTATGGTCGTAACTACGGCGTTGTTTACGACGTTACTTCCTGGACTGACGTTCTGCCAGAATTCGGTGGCGATACCTACGGTGCTGATAACTTCATGCAGTCTCGTGCAAACGGCGTTGCAACCTACCGTAACACCGACTTCTTCGGTCTGGTTGATGGCCTGAACTTTGCTCTGCAGTATCAGGGTAAAAACGGCAGCGCTAGCGGTGAAGGTTCTACCAACAACGGTCGTGGCCTCCTGCGTCAGAATGGTGACGGCTTCGGCGGCTCCCTGACCTACGATCTGGGTGAAGGTTTCAGCCTGGGTTCAGCAATTTCTAGCTCTAAACGTACTACCGATCAGAACGCCGCTGGCGTACTGGGTCACGGTGATGACGCCACTACCTACACCGGCGGTCTGAAATACGACGCTAACAACATCTATCTGGCATCTCAGTACACCCAGACCTACAACGCAACTCGCGCTGGTAGCCTGGGCTTTGCTAACAAAGCACAGAACTTCGAAGTTGTTGCTCAGTACCAGTTCGACTTCGGTCTGCGTCCATCCGTGGCTTACCTGCAGTCTAAAGGTAAGAACCTGGAAGGCTACGGCGACCAGGATCTGCTGAAATATGTTGATGTTGGCGCGACTTACTACTTCAACAAAAACATGTCCACCTACGTTGACTACAAAATCAACCTGCTGGACAAAAATGACTTCACTCAGGCTGCCGGCATCGGTACCGATGACGTTGTGGGTGTAGGCCTGGTTTACCAGTTCTAATCTCAGTCAAAATGACAAAGGCGCCGCAAGGCGCCTTTGAGACTGCTGACAAAGTTCATTGCTATAAAAAAGTCCGAACCAAGGTCTAATAAAAACAATGAATAATGTTCTCTGGTTTGCCCCAAACGGTCGAAAACCACGTCTTTCGGCTGTTTGTCATCAATCTGAAAGGCGCCGCAAGGCGCCTTTTTTCTGTCTTAAACCTCAATGGCTCGCCGCTTGCCTCATCTCTTTTCCCCTTTTGCTGTACTCTTAGCCTCCCGAAACAGGAGAGTGACACCATGGATTTACGCCTTATTCGTCGCGGCTGCTTTGCCGTAGCCCTTATAGCCCTGGCAGGGTGCGATAACGCCCAAAACAGCGCCGCAAAGTCGGTGGTGCTGGAGGGTAAAACCATGGGGACTTACTGGCGTGTTAGCCTGGCCGACGTGGACGCCGCGCAGAAGACGACGCTGCAGAAAAAAATTCAGGCTCAGCTGGATGGCGATGACAAATTGATGTCGACCTGGAAAAAGGATTCGGCACTTTCCTTTTTTAACCAATCGACCAGTACTGAACCGTATCCGGTAAGCGAGGCGATGAGCGATATCGTCACCATGGCGCTGCGGATTGGCGCCAAAACCGACGGGGCGATGGACATTACGGTTGGGCCTCTGGTCAACTTGTGGGGATTTGGACCGGATAAACAGCCTCTGCACACCCCAAACCAGGCGCAAATCGACGCCGCGAAAGCGCTAACAGGCCTGCAGCATCTTAAGGTGGTAAATGCGGCCGGGCAGCAGTGGTTGCAAAAGGATCTGCAGGGGCTGTATGTCGATCTGTCGACTATCGGGGAAGGTTACGCCGCCGATCATCTTGCACGCCTGATGGAGCAAAATGGCATTAGCCGCTATCTCGTGTCCGTCGGCGGGGCGGTGGCCACTCGCGGGACAAATCCGGACGGCAAGCCTTGGCGCGTGGCCATTCAGAAGCCGACCGATCGGGAAAATGCCGTTCAGGCAATGGTCGATATTAACGGCCATGGGATCAGTACTTCAGGCAGCTACCGTAACTATTACGAACTGGATGGCAAACGTATCTCGCACATTATTAACCCTCAGACCGGGCGACCAATCGAGCACAAACTCGTTTCCGCGACCGTTATTGCCACCACGGCTATGGAGGCTGATGGTTGGGATACCGGCCTGATGGTACTGGGGGAAGAAAAAGCGAAGCAGGTCGCGCAGCGAGAAGGGCTGGCGGTTTATCTCATCAGCAAAGAAGGAGATGGCTTCCGCAGCTGGATGTCGCCGCAGTTCAAAACCTTCCTCCTCGACGAGAAAAATTAAAAAGCAAGAACCCGAGTTTTTCATCCGGCCCTGGCTGCCATGATGGTATCGTTAAGATAAGCATGAGGTCGTGATGATGAAACAGAACAACGGTTATATTACAGAGCAGCAACGCTGGCAGGCGGTTGAGCAGCGTGATGCCCGGGCTGACGGGCAGTTTGTCTTTGCCGTCAAAACGACCGGGATCTTCTGCCGGCCATCCTGCAGCGCCCGCCGTCCGCTGCGTGAAAATACGGGGTTCTACACTTCGCCCGAAGCGGCGCTGAAGGCCGGTTTCCGAGCCTGCAAACGCTGCCAGCCGGACAAGCTTGCCCCTGAGCTGCAGCGAGTTGCGCGCATCGAACAAGCCTGCCGCATTATTGAAGCCAGCGATTCACCTCTCACGCTTGATGAGCTGGCAGGGCAGGTTGCCATGAGCAGCTTTCACTTTCATCGACTGTTCAAAAGCGTCACCGGCGTAACGCCGAATGAATGGCAAAAAGCGCATCGTGCTCGTCGGCTGCGTGACGCGCTCGCGCAGGGAACAGAGGTAACAAAGGCCATTTTTGATGCCGGGTTTCAGTCCGGCAGCGCGTTCTACCATCAGGCTGATGCCGCGCTGGGCATGACGGCGAGCCAATACCGAAAGGGCGGGGCCCGTACGCACGTGCAGTTTGTGGTCGGCACCTGCCAATTGGGAGAGTTTCTGGTGGCTGAAAGCGAGCGGGGCATTTGTGCGATTTTGTTGGGTGAACATGCCGAAGCGCTGATAAGTGAACTCGAAACCGAGTTTCCCCGTTCACAGCTCATGCCGGGTGATGAAACGTTTGAGTCACGCGTTGCGCGGGTGATTAGTTTTATTGAGTCGCCAGGAACTGAATTTATCTTACCTCTCGACATTCGCGGCACGGCATTTCAGCAGTTGGTATGGCAGGCATTAAGAGCCGTTCCGCCCGGAGCTACCGTGAGCTACAGCGAGCTGGCGGCACGTATAGGTAAGCCCGCCGCCGTTCGTGCCGTGGCCGGTGCATGCGCGGCCAACACGCTTGCGGTCGCCATTCCCTGCCATCGAGTGATCCGCAGCGATGGTGGTTTGTCCGGCTACCGCTGGGGCGTGGAGCGCAAACGTCGGCTTCTGGAAAACGAGAAGCAAAGCCTGGAGGAATAATGCTGGATTTGTTCGCCGATGAGGCCCCCTGGGAAGAACCGCTCGCAGAAGGCGCAATTATTCTGCGCCGCTTTGCCCGGGAGGATGCCGCCGCGCTGATGGCGGCCGTTCATCAGGTATCGCAGCAGGCGCCTTTTCGCCATATGGTCACGCCCGGTGGACATACCATGTCGGTGGCGATGACCAACTGCGGCGAGCTGGGCTGGAGCACAAACCAGCACGGCTATCTCTATTCACCGAAGGACTCGCTGACCGGCCAGTTCTGGCCTCAGCTTCCCTCTCTGTTTCAGGACGTCTGCGCGCGAGCTTCGCATGCTGCGGGATACGCGGATTTTGACCCTGATGCCTGCCTGATCAACCGCTATGCGCCCGGAACAAAGCTCTCTCTTCATCAGGATAAAGACGAACCGAATCTGCGTCAGCCGATTGTTTCTGTCTCCCTGGGTTTACCTGCCGTTTTTCAGTTTGGCGGGCTACAGCGTAGCGATCCGCTGCAGCGCGTCATGCTTGAGCATGGCGACGTGGTGGTGTGGGGAGGCGCATCACGGCTTTTCTATCACGGCATTCTGCCTCTCAAACCCGGCTTTCATCCCCTTACCGACCAGTTCCGCTATAACCTGACCTTTCGCCGCGCGTCGTAAGGCAAATAAAAATAAGAATTATTCTTGCTGTGGACGGCGAGCCGTTTAAACTGCTCGCTGTTTTATTTTGCAGGTAGGGAATAATGGAGCTACTTCGTGTGGTTTATCGCCAGTATCGCTGGCCTTTTATGATGGTCATGGCGTTAAGCCTGGCAAGCGCCGCGCTGGGCATCGGCCTGATTGCCTTTATTAATCAGCGGCTGATTGAAACGCCAGATATCACCCTCGCGGTGTTGCCGGAATTTTTGGGCCTGCTTTTATTGCTGATGGCCGTGACGCTGGGCTCCCAGCTGGCATTAACTACCCTCGGTCACCATTTTGTTTTTCGCCTGCGTAGCGAGTTTATTAAGCGCCTGATGGATACCGACGTTGAGCGGGTCGAACAGCTTGGCAGCGCGGCGCTGTTGGCGGGGTTAACCAGCGATATTCGCAACATCACTATCGCTTTTGTGCGCCTGCCGGAGCTGGTGCAGGGCATTATTCTGGCTATCGGCTCTGCGGCCTATCTGGCCTGGCTCTCGCCGAAAATGCTGGGCGTCACCACCGTGTGGCTGGTGATAACCATTGTCGGTGGCTATTTGCTGGTGGCGCGGGTATACAAACATATGGCCCAGCTTCGGGAGATCGAAGATAAGCTCTATAACGACTACCAAACCGTCATCGAAGGGCGCAAAGAGCTGGCGTTGAACCGCGAGCGAGCGGAACGGATTTACCAGGATACCTACACGCCTCATGCTGCCGATTATCGAAACAACATTATCTGGGCGGATACCTACCACCTGAGCGCTGTAAACTGGTCAAATATTATGATGCTGGGCGCAATTGGCCTGGTGTTTTATATGGCTAACAGCCTGGGCTGGTCCGATACCAACGTAGCAGCCACTTTCTCTTTAACGTTGTTATTCCTGCGCACGCCACTCCTTTCTGCCGTGGGAGCCTTACCGACGCTATTAAGCGCCCAGGTTGCCTTTAACAAGCTGAACAAGTTCCAGCTCGCGCCTTACGATGCCCGGTTCCCCCGTTCGAAAGAAGCTGGGAACTGGCAACAGCTTGAAATGCGCGATGTGGTATTCCAGTACGGTGACAATAGCTTCGGCGTGGGCCCGCTTAATCTCACCATTAAGCGCGGAGAGCTGCTGTTCCTGATTGGCGGCAACGGCAGCGGAAAATCTACCCTTGCGATGCTGCTTACCGGACTTTATCAGCCGGTGAGCGGGGCTATTTACCTTGATGGAAAAAGAGTTGAGGCCGAAACGCAGGACGACTACCGCAAGCTATTTTCGGCAGTCTTTACCGACGTCTGGCTGTTCGACAGGCTTCTTGGACCGCAGGGTAAGCAGGCTAACCCTGAGCTGGTGGCCAGCTGGCTTGAGCGGTTGAAGATGAGCAGCAAGCTGGAGCTGGAAAACGGCACCATTCTTAACCTCAAGCTGTCGAAAGGTCAGCGCAAGCGCGTGGCGCTGCTGCTGGCGCTGGCGGAGGAACGCGATATTATTCTGCTGGACGAATGGGCCGCAGACCAGGATCCTCATTTCCGCCGGGAGTTCTACCAGGTGTTGCTGCCGCTGATGCAGCAAATGGGGAAAACGGTATTTGCCATCAGCCATGACGATAATTACTTCATCCATGCCGACCGCCTGCTGGAAATGCGCCAGGGTAAGCTTAGCGAACTTACCGGCCATGAGCGGGAGCAGGCGTCACGCGATGCCGTAGCAAGAACGGGCCATTAGGTCAGCGTTTTCTAAACAAAGTAAAAAAAACCAGTCTATTAAGGCTGGTTTTTTGTTTTCTTCATCTTCCCGCGCTATAAACTAACTCGTCGTTTCAAGGGAACAGTTTATTTATGACAGCCATTCAGAAGTACAGCACCAAAGAGCGCGACCAGGATCGGGCGCGCATCCTGCAAATCTTGCTGACGAATAAGGCCGTTGCCAGCGGCATTCTGGCCAAAGAGCCGCTCGCTGAAACGCAAAGTGCTGAACAGGATATCGCCGAGATAGTGACGCTGGTAGGGCGGCTGCCCGCGCCGGATCTCGCCGATGTCCTGGAAGCATTGCCCACGGAAGAGCGTTTAGCGCTGTGGAGCCTGATTACCGAAGAGCGGCGCGGTAGCGTACTGGTCGAAGCGGCAGAAACCGTCTGGGACGATCTGATTGAGGATATGAGCGATAAAGCGTTGCTTAACGCGCTACGTCCGCTGGATATTGACGATCAGATCTATCTGGCGCAATACCTTCCTCGCGATCTGGTCGGGCGCCTGCTGGCGACGATGCCGCAGAATGAGCGCACCCAGGTTCGCCAGATCCTGCATTATGACAAGCACAGCGTCGGTGCGATCATGGACTTTGAAGTGATCACCGTGCGTCCTGACGTCACGCTTGCCGTGGTGCAGCGCTATCTTCGACTTCGCGGTAAAGTCCCGCAGAACACCGATAAACTGTTCGTCACCAGCCGGGACAAAACGCTGTTGGGGGAGCTGGACCTCACCGCGATTTTGCTGCATGCGCCGCAAACGCCGGTGTTTAAAGTGATGGACGATAATCCCACCTGTTTTGCTCCGGAAGATCACGATGAAAAAGCCGCACGTACCTTTGAGCGTGACGACTTAATCAGCGCCGCGGTTATCGACAGCGCCGGCAAGCTGATGGGCCGCTTAACGGTCGATGAGATTGTTGACGTGGTGTACGAGGAAACCGACAGCGATTTGCGCCGCATGGGCGGCCTGAGCACGGAAGAGGACGTCTTTGCGCCGGTGAGCAAAGCCGTTCGCACCCGATGGGCGTGGCTTGCCATTAACCTTTGTACTGCGTTTGTGGCTTCCCGTGTGATCGGGCTCTTTGAACATACCATTTCTCAGCTGGTGGCCCTGGCGTCTCTGATGCCGATTGTGGCCGGTATCGGCGGCAACACCGGTAACCAGACTATTACCATGATCGTGCGCGCGTTAGCGCTACAGCATATTCAGGCCGGCAATATCTCATTCCTGATGCTGCGCGAGCTTGGCGTGGCGTTGATCAACGGCCTGGTCTGGGGCGGCGTGATGGGAACGATTACCTGGCTGTTGTATAACGACGCAGCGATGGGCGGCGTCATGACGCTGGCGATGATCCTGAATCTTTTGGTTGCGGCGCTGATGGGCGTGGTTATTCCGATGACGATGACCAAACTGGGCAAAGATCCCGCCGTCGGCTCAAGCGTAATGATCACGGCGATAACCGACACCGGCGGATTCTTTATCTTCCTCGGCCTGGCAACGTTGTTCCTGCTGTAATCCGATATAACGCCCTGAATGGCGTTCAGGGCGTAGCGGTTTTTATTTCTTCAGTCCGGATTTTTTCACGATATACCTAATTTGTGAAATAAGACTGGAGAGGTATTTCTTCTGGCGGTATTCGTGCTTAGAACGCAGTTTTAACAGGGTGGTTGTATGGGCATCCTGCAGCGGCAAGCCTTTCCAGGGCGATTGCTCGTAGGCAATATCAAAATAGACCGACGACGGGTAACGCATCCATTGTAACCAGGGTTTTGAGCTGCTGGTGTAGTGGATAAAGACCGTCTCATCGGTAATAGCTTCGCTATGCAGATGTGACGTTTTGAGACCAAAGTGATGGGCGGCGTCATAAATCTGATTATATTTTCCCGGCAGCAACAGGCTGTTTTTATGGAAAAGAATATTCAGCACGTCCTGATCGAGGAAGCTGTATTCCGTCGTTTTATCCCCAATCATCGCCAGCGCTTTTTCGGTAAAATTGTTCAGCTTCCACTGTTCGAGATTCAGGTAAATTACCCCGGCATTAAAATAATTACCTTCCATTCCAGACAAACCCAGTCGTTCCTCGCACGTCTGCTGTACTAATCCCAGATCCGGGACCACGGCGGCATACTTTTCCCCTAATTTGAGATCCAGGAGAGCGTCAGGACTGGCTTTGCACATCACGTCGGCATCAAGATAAAGAACGGTTTTCTTAGTCGATGACAGAGAGTTAAACGCAATAAAGCGATAGTAGGTCGCGACGGTCCATTTGGCCCGTACGGGGAAATCTGAGAAGGATGTTTTGTCGATCAGATAAATATAAATATTTGTCTGGAATTTTTGCGCCAGCGCGTTAAATTTTTCGAGGTGATCGTTGCTGATAAAATCAGTGAAAAAATGGAAGTTGAATTTCTTACTGCTATTAATGAGCACTGATACGGCAGAAACGGCGGCACCTAATAAAAAATTCTTGTCGATGCTATAGACAACATCATGTGCCTCCTCGCCTTCAGCCAGGGAGAGATACTCATTACTCACAATATACTTAACAACATGTTCCATTTCGAATTAGCCTATTTCTTTGCCTGTAGGGCTTTTCCCTAATGGCGTAATATGTCAAAAATCCGCCCCTGACGGAAGTGGCTGTACTTTATTTGCACGGCAGATGGAAGATTTCAGGTACAAAAAAACCAGCCACTGAGGGCTGGTTTTAAAATTTTGGTCGGCACGAGAGGATTAAATAAAACAAAATAATATATTGATTATAATTTATTTTTTTAATTGCACTGTATCAGTGTATGCCTAAGCGTATGCCTAAAAGATAAAGTCATCTTAGATGGAGGAAAAACACGGCTACTCTAAAAATTTCACCTGACTGAAGGGTTGCAGTAAGCTAAATCCACCACATGGATTCAAGGGGCGGGCTGGATGATGAAAAACTGGTCAACGGAACACACCAAAGAAGTTAAAAAATGGTTGGATGTTGATAACTATCGCAAGTTTGAAGAGCTTCCGCTCATACAGCTTTATCATGAGCTACTGGCAAGAACACTGTTCTTTAAGCCGTATCATGAGGAATTTGAAGCAGAAGCGGTCAGGCTTTACATCGACAGGATCTTCACTGGAAAACCGTTTCTCATCACAGAAAAGCATCTCGGCTATCTCACAAGAGAGGATACCCTTTACCAGCCACCGCACTTCTTTCTGACAACCACCGAACGACTGGCACAGTTGAGCATCAACGGTCTGCGAAATTCACTGTTCTTTTGGGATGGGAGTGATGAGTATTCGGTTAACCGTGAATTCCTCGATAGCCCTGTATCAGAAGCTCTCCCCAAGTTGTTCAGGGATACGGTCATGGTCGAAATTGACCTAGCGAATGGAACTGATGAGGAAATAGCTGAATCTCTCAAGGCAGCGCTACCTCAATGGCGTAAAGTCAGAGGTATCGAGGCAGATACAACGGACGCTATCCGCTTCGGTTATGGAACGATTAAGAAACTCATCAACTACAGACTGATACCCATGATCGACATTCTTGTATGGTCAACGTTGCATAAGGTTCGCATATCAGAAGATCGACTTTCACGCCTCCTTTACACCGACGATGATGATGAAGAACAGACCCGACTTAATCACCAAATTCGGGACACAGACAGACCACTGGCGATAAAAGCAGCCAGTATACCTTTCATCCGACAGTTTCATCTGTTCATCAACAAAAACAGCCATCTCAAAAACATCAGAGTTTCAGACGTGATGAAAATCGCTGATTCTGACTAAGGCCAACCTCCATTAGCTCTGGCGTACCCAGCTTCTGTCTCTTTCCCGCTGATTCATTCGTATAGTCGTTTCCATCAAAACGAAAGAAAAGGAAACGACTATGAATCAGCACAACACCCGTCTTATTCGCCTCCCTGAAGTTCTCAATCGAACCGGTTATGGTAAAGCCTGGATCTATCATCTAATCAGCAAAGGATGTTTCCCATCACCAGTGAAAATTGGATCTCGTGCAGTTGCTTTCATTGAAAGTGAAGTGGAAGAGTGGATTCAATTAACTATCGAAAATTCAAGAAAGCATGTCGCCTGAAATAAAATTACAGCCTTCACATTTATGAAGATTAATTCTCAGATTTGTAAAGTTTATATCTTAACAAAACCTATATTTAACGTAATTCTTTACTTTTTTTCAGGCAGAGCTTACGCCATAGGTATTTAAAGGTGGTTTCTTAATATCGGGTATGGATACATTAGACTAGCCGTACCTGTTTATTTGACGTCAAATAAATTTTTCCAAGCCATTAATATATATACCAAATAAACTAAAGTCATTGTAAAAAATTTGAATTATTTTGAATTGGAATATATTTAATAAGTGAGAGTGATATTAATTTGTAAAGAATGAGGTCAAAATGGGATATAAAGTAAAGAAATTCATCATGAGTAATGGGGAGCGAGGATGCCTGATCCTTGATAAAAATAGTAATCTACCAGCTTACTATCAAAATCTATTTCTTACTACAGACATAAGAAATAGAGGCGCAACCGCCTCAACTATGGAAATAGTTGCAACTAACTTACTAATTTTTAGTAATTTCTTAGATAGTAGGAAAATTAATATAGTTGATAGAATTGAGCTTAAAAAGTATCTCAGCGTTGCAGAAATAGATGATCTGGTAAGATATGCGAAACAAAGATTCGACAGACAAAAAATTATAAATATAAAATCAGCAAGTAATAGGTTTATTGCGAAGAGAACCTTTAGTTATAGAATACACATTTTTTCACGCTACCTTAAGTGGTTATGTGGATTAGTTCATTCGTCAAAGGGGATTCATGCAAAGTATGAAGTAGACGTATTTATTGAAAGTATCAGAGCACATATTCCAAGAAACAGTTCATTGAA